>Ga0181532_10000357_pt1 | contig 47460 bp, 39 predicted proteins | sample PEATcosm2014_Bin_33_FD_119768 | JGI IMG/M metagenome (GOLD analysis project Ga0181532, IMG submission 119768) | Peatland microbial communities from MTU Mesocosm Facility, Houghton, MI, USA - PEATcosm2014_Bin11_30_metaG | ecosystem: Environmental > Terrestrial > Soil > Wetlands > Peat | place... | reverse complement strand
ATCTTCCCGATGAATTCAAGACCTGTATCTACCGCGTGGTTCAGGAAGCGCTGCACAATTGCTCCGGGCACGCTCACGCCACTCGGGTTCAGATCAGAGTGCAGCAGCAGCCGGGCCGGCTGGCGCTTTCCATCCAGGACGACGGTCAGGGATTCGATGTCCGGCAGACGAAAGGGCTGGGTCTGCTGGGAATCGAGGAGCGCGCGGCCAGGCTGGGAGGCAAATGTGAGATTCATTCTGAGCCGGGAAGCGGGACGATCGTGGCGATAGAGCTCCCGTTCAGGAGTAATGGCAAAGGGGGCGGAGACGCTCGTGGATAAGAAAGCGATTCGGATTCTCCTGGCGGATGATCACAACATCATGCGCCGCGGCCTGCGCCTGCTGCTCGAAAGGCAGCCCGGTTTCGAAGTGGTGGCGGAAGCCGCAGACGGCCGCGAGGCGGCGGAACGAGCGGAGGCAACCCATCCCGATATCGCGGTACTGGATATTGCCATGCCGAATATGAGCGGTATCGAGGCCGCTCAGCGAATTCGAGCTTTGCTACCTCAGGCGGCGATCGTGATCCTGAGCATGCACTCGGACGAGAGCTATGTCTTGCGCGCGCTCAAGGCGGGAGCCAAAGGCTATCTCCTGAAGGACTCGGCGGAGAGCGACCTCATCGACGCCATCAAGGCGGTAAGCGAAGGAAAGGCCTTCTTCAGTCCCGAAATCAGCAAGATCCTGGTGGAAGATTACGTGCGTGACATGCGCAAGCGTGGGGCCGAGGACAGCTACGAACTGCTCACCTCACGGGAGCGCGAAATCCTGCACCTGTTAGCGGAAGGTAAATCCAATAAGGATATTGCGACCCTCCTTGACCTCAGCCTTTACACGGTCGAAACGCACCGCAGGAACCTCCAGGACAAACTCAACCTGCATAGCCTCGCCGAGCTGATCCTCTACGCCGTGCGCAAAGGAGTCATTTCGTAGGTGCCGGAAGGCCGGGTGATCCGGTGCACATCGAATCATAAACCAATCTTGCGAGGACCGGGTTTCCTGTTCATCCGATCACCCGATTCCCTCCCCACCTGATAACTCCCCACCTGAGCTTGCGATTGCCTGATCGCCCGATGGTTTGGCTGCATTATTCCAATACGACCAAGCCAGTCTCACCGCACGCGCCACGTCGTCTTCGCGAAACGGTTTGGATAAAACATCAAACCCGCCGGTACGCACGACTTCATTCCACAAGTAACTGTCTGCAACTGCCGAAACCAGAATGACACACGCACGATGAGGCGAGGAGGCCAAACGTTCCACCGTCGACCGCCACCCGCTGCCGGGTAAATCGCGATCGCACAAGACCACAGGCGCTCTGACCTTCTCCAGCACGGTCCGGGCTTCTTCCAGCGTGCCTACAAAAAGCAGATTCCATCCCTTTCGGCTGCAGATGCCCGTCAATTCACGACGGTCTGTATCTCCGGATATCAGCGCTATGACGTTAAGCCGGCCCATTGGCCGGGAATCCGCGGGCAGGGACCACTGCCAAGGCGGACCGGCCTTCTTCCGGCGCAAATAATCAGCCACGCGTGCGAACGGTGATCGCATGGTTTGCCAGGTGAATCGCAAGGGGTGGCCGCCGATGGCCCGATAAGAGACTCTGTCCGGCCGAACCGTTCCGCCCTGCGACGGAAGACCCGGCGGACGCCTTGCCACACCTGAAGTCGCTCCTTCTGGGAACGGATTGTGCCGACGTAGTTTCAGAATCGGAAGTGCTCAAGCGTCGACCTTCTTAGCTTAAAGGTAAAACCCCTGGGAAACATATACCCGCCCCATGGTACGGCGAGAGCAAAAGACCGGTAGTCGCTGCCCCAGCGCCGGGAGTGCCGGCGGTACGGCACGCGAATCCAAGGAAATTCTGTGAATTCAATAACTTACGAACCAGTACCCGCGGGCCTGGACCACTTAGGATGACAGCCCGCGACTTTGTTACTGCCCGCAGCGCCCAAACCACCTGCTGCCGGCGTGACTACCGAGATTGGCTTACCGCAGCTACCAGGGTTCGTGTCTGAAAGTAGCATTCCGGCGGTATGGCGCGAGCTTCTCACCTGACTTAATGTCGGATTTCAGGTTCGTTCCAGGCGCTCTGAAATTACCGAACGCTGAGCCGGCTGGACGAACGGTTGTCATCGGGGTAACTGGCGGCAGTTCATACACCTAAAGGAGGCTGGCAATGCCCATGAAGAAACACGACATCGAAGGCTGCAGGCGGGCGCTGGAGGCGAAGAGAGTGGAGCTCATCTCAGGTCGACACAAAGCCGAGGGAATCACTGTTGAGAGAGTCCCCGATTCGATCGAGGAAACGACGATGGAGATGGAGCGCAGCATGGCCGTGGATGCACTGAACCGAAACGCGACCCTCCTTGGCCAGGTCAACGAGGCGCTGGATCGGATCCGGGCAGGGAATTATGGAGTATGCATGGCGTGCGAAAATGCCATCTCGCTGAAACGTCTGGCTGCGTTGCCGTGGGCGGCGCTATGCCTGGACTGCCAACAGATTGCGGAGAGCAGACCGTCCGCGCACGCGCTGGCAGGTACGGATGCGCGCATGCAGTTAGCACTTTGAAATCAGATGAATGGCTTGCCCATGAGCACACCCAGCATGGATTTCGAACGGGCCTACCGCTTGTACAGCCGGCGCGTCTATAGCAAGTGCCTGCACATGGTGGGCAACGAGGCGGAGGCGGAAGACCTCACCCAGGAGGTATTTCTGCAGCTGTTCCGCAAAATGGACTCCTTCCGCGGCGAGTCTGCGTTTACCACGTGGTTGTATCGGGTTGCGGTCAACGTCGTCCTGATGCGCCTGCGAAGGAAATCGCTCAGCACAACGTCCCTCGAGGATGTCATCGAGGTCCGCGGCGGGGTTCTTAGCCTGACGCAGATCCTTGGGGCGCCCGACCAGGCATTGACAAGCGCCCTCGACCGTCTCAATCTGGAGCGCGCCGTCTCACAAATGCCGGCCGGGTATAAGCAAATATTCCTGATGCACTATGTTGAAGGCTACGGGCATCGCGAGATTGCACGGATGCTGGGGTTATCCATCGGCACCTCCAAGTCGCAACTCTATAAGGCTAGAGTTCGGTTGCGCCAACTGCTGCGCGCGGGAGAAGCCGGGCGGAGGCGTGCCGAGGGCGGCGCCTCGCCTCGCAGCCTTTTCCGCACCAGCCTGATATCGAGGCCGGCCATCCGATTGCGCACGTCCCAGCCATGCGGCTGATTCCAAGATCGAGGAGATCGACTATGGAAGGACAAGGCGTAGACGCCAGAAGGGCTGACCAGATGCCGGGTCTAATCAGAAAGAGGTTGCTGGTGGTCGATGAGAATTTGGAGGATCTGCTGTACTATTCGGCGGTTCTTCAACGCCAAGGGTATGAGGTGCATTCCATTCCCTCTTATAAGGACGGCGCGGCCTCGGTTGGACGTGAGGATTTCGATCTGATCCTGCTAAGCCAGGGAAGCCCCAGTTTTGAGGGACGATCCGTTTTGTCGAGTGCCATCGAAAGGGACCGCCACGCCCCGGTGGTGGTCCTTTCGCGGACGATTGATATGCCCTGTTACATCGAGGCCATGCAATGCGGGGCGCTCGATTATATGCAGAAGCCGTGGCTTCCTTCGGAAATCAGCCTGCTGGTCAGAAAGTATCTTGGCTCGACCACTGCATCAGCCTAGGGACCACGGGGGCGTAACGTCACCCTCTTCCGATGATTCTCGACAGGAGGGAATGAACATGGATGCTGTAACACGACGCTTGAAGGCTCTTTGGCTGAGGCAGACTCATTTGCCACTCACTGCGCCTGCAAGACCGGGTCAATTTGCAGCCAGGATGTTTGTGAAGGTGCAGGAACCGCTAAGAATCGGTCGAAGCGCTTTGCCACCCGGCACTTACGTTCTGCGAATGTCTGACGCTGGCGTGAACTGCAACAGCGCCCAGATACTTAACTCGGATCAAACAGAACTGATTGCAACGATCAGCACGGCTTTGAGACACTAAGCGAGCCTCTGATCGAGGACCCCAGCGCGACGTTGCCAGGCGCTAAGACATATTACGGAACCAACCCTGCCTGAGTCTCATCAAATCTCTCATGTTCGTTCTGGTAGTCAAAAGGGAGGAATTCCACATAGTATGGAGATGAGGCACCTGTTTTTGGCACAGCTCGAGGCAGAAACCAAACGGACACGCCGCACTCTGGAGCGCGTTCCCGAGGGGCGCGAGGATTGGAAGCCGCACGAGAAGTCGATGCCCCTTGGCCGCCTGGCCATGCTTGTCGCCCAAATGCCCTCTTGGCTGGCGATGATCATTCATCGGGACGACCTGGATCTGAGCCCGGCCAGCGGCTCGAGCGGAGCTCAGCGCTCGTCGGGTACCGTCGCAGAACTGGTTCAGACCCTTGACCAGGGCGCGGCTGACGCGCGCCAGGCGCTGGCAGGCATAGGCGATGAACATCTGATGAAACCCTGGCGATTGCTGGTCAGCGGCAAAGTGGTTAGCGAGGAACCACGACACGTTGTGATCCGCGACGTATTTACACATCTGGCCCATCACCGGGGGCAATTAACCGTCTATTTGCGCCTCAACAACGTGCCTGTGCCGGCCATTTACGGTCCCTCGGCGGACGACGCGAGTTTCGCCTAACGCACCTTTCACAATCCAACGGAGGTGAGAACTCTCGCTCCGCTTGGAATTACGGCCAAAATAATGCGAGGTTTCTTGACCAAATCATGAGCACACCTGTCAACCCGGATCTCCCAACCGCAAGCGAAACTTACGACATACTGAACGAGGTGGCACTCAACCTGCGGTGGTCCTGGAATCATGCCGCCGACCAGCTCTGGGAACGACTCGATCCTGAGCTGTGGGATCTGACCCATAACCCCTGGCTGGTCTTGCAAACGGTCTCGCAGGAAAAGCGACGCACCGTGACCAGCGATCCCGGTTTTCAAAGGCTCGCCCAGGAGATCGTGCAGAAGAACCGCGCGATGGTGAAGCCGGCCGGATGGTTCCAGGAAGCGCATCCGGGCGCCAAACTCGAGAGCATCGCTTACTTCAGCATGGAGTTTATGTTGAGTGAAGCGCTGCCGATCTATTCCGGCGGCCTCGGCAATGTGGCGGGCGATCAGCTCAAGGCCGCAAGCAACCTTGGCGTTCCCGTGATCGGTATTGGTTTGCTTTATCAGCAGGGGTATTTTCGGCAGGAAATTGATGCCGAAGGTAACCAGCAAGCGCTCTTCCCGTTCAACGATCCCGGGCAGTTGCCCATAGCGCCGGTGCGTGATCCAAGTGGCGAGTGGGTGCGTTTTCCGCTTGCCTTTCCGGGCTTCCAACTCTGGCTCCGCGCCTGGGAAGTTAAAGTTGGCGGAGTCGTGCTGTATCTGTTGGATACCAACGATCCGGCCAATATTCCCTCGCACCGCGGAATTGCCAGCGAACTATACGGAGGTGGCCAGGAGTTGCGGCTGAAGCAGGAGATCGTTCTGGGGATCGGAGGATGGAGACTGCTCCGCCTCCTGGGCCTTGAGCCGCAGGTCTGCCATCTGAATGAAGGGCATGCCGCCTTCGCCGTGCTCGAACGGGCTTGGTCCTACATGCAAGCCACACACCAGCCGTTCGATGTTGCGTTGACGGTTACGCGAGCGGGGAATCTTTTTACGACACACACGCCGGTCGACGCCGGCTTTGACCGCTTTGCGCCCGAGTTGATGGAAAAGTATTTGAAGAAGTACGCGGAAGATCGGCTTTCGATTCCGCTTCAAGATATGCTTGCCTTGGGGCGGCGGAACAGGAATGACTTGGGCGAGCCGTTCAACATGGCGTATCTGGCGACGCGATGCAGCGGCGCGGTGAACGGCGTGAGCAGGCTGCATGGAGAAGTAAGCCGCCGGATCTTTCAGGTTTTGTTTCCCCGTTGGCCGGAGCGTGAGGTGCCCGTCAGCCACGTCACGAACGGCGTCCATACGCCGACTTGGGATTCCGCCGAAGCTGATCGCCTCTGGCACACGGCCTGCGGGAAAGAGCGGTGGATGGGGAGCGCGACGGACTTCGAAAGCGATTTTGCCCAAGTCAGCGACTCCCAGCTTTGGCAGTTGCGCGCCGACGCGCGGCGCTCGCTTATTGCCTACGTCCGTAAGTGGCTCCAACGGCAACTGATCAGCCAGGGCGTGGCTTCCGATCAGGTGGCGCGCGCCGAGCAGATTCTCGATCCCAACACCCTGACCATCGGCTTTGCCCGGCGCTTCGCCACGTACAAGCGCCCCAATTTGCTCCTCCACAACCCCGAGCGGCTGGCTCGAATTCTCACCAATTCGGCTCGACCGGTGCAGCTTATCCTTGCCGGAAAAGCTCACCCTCAGGATTTAGCGGGACAAGCGATGGTGCAACAGTGGGTCCGCTTTGTCCGCCGGCCGGACATTCGCCCGCACGCGGTGTTTCTGAGTGACTACGATATGCTTATGGCTGAGAGCTTGGTGCAAGGGATGGATGTGTGGATCAACACACCCCGGCGCCCCTGGGAAGCCAGCGGCACGAGCGGCATGAAGGTGCTGGTTAATGGAGGGCTCAACCTATCCGAGCTCGACGGCTGGTGGGCGGAAGCGTACTCACCGGAGGTGGGCTGGGCCTTAGGCGATGGCAAGGAGCATGACTCCGATCCCTCCTGGGATGAGGCCGAGGCCGAAAGCCTCTACGATCTGCTCGAGCGCGAGGTCATTCCGGCGTTCTACTCGCGCGATGAGAGAGGAATCCCTCCCGCATGGGTGGTGCGGATGCGAAAAAGCATGGCCGTTCTGACGCCGCGCTTCTCGGCCAATCGTGTGGTGCGAGAGTACACCGAGAAGCATTACTTGCCGGCCGCGGCGGCTTACGAACAGCGCTCCGCCAACGGTGGCCAAATGGGAGTTGAACTGCTCCAGTGGCAGGAGGACTTGGCGCGCCACTGGTCAAGAGTGCGATTTGGCGCGCTGTCGAGCGAAACGCTCGCCGACCATCACACGATCCACGTCCAGGTCTATCTTACCGACCTCGACCCGGAGGCGGTGAACGTGGAACTCTATGCCGAGGGCCAGAACGGCGCCGACCCGGTCCGGCAGCCGATGCAACGCGGCGAGCAACTGGTGGGTTCGGCTAACGCTTTCCTTTACGCCGCCACCGTCCCCGCAACCCGCCCCGCTGGCGATTACACCCCACGCGTCGTCCCCAGTAAAGCTGGGGCCTCCGTGCCGCTGGAGGCCCCGTTCATCCGCTGGCGCGACGCACCTTAAAGCTTGCCGATCTTTGATTGAAGATTGCCGATTGAAAGGACATCGCCACAGGCCTTTTTCAATCGGCAATCGACAATCATCAATCACAGCCCCTACCGCGCAGGACGCCCCAAAGTTGGAGCCGAGCCTGGCAACGTGTAGCGGAGGTCGAAGTACACCTGGTTCATAGTCGCATTTACGGGCTGGCCGGTGGAAACGTTCCAGGGATCGCGCGTGTCGTACGAGTACTGGCCGATGAGGTTCAGCGCGCCGTACTTGGGATGCTTCCAGATGACCTGGTTGAAGCCAAAAGTGGCCTCCTGGATGGTGCGATTCTGGCTGGCCGATGAGCCTTTGTAGCCGTAGCCAACGAACTTGCCGGTGGTGTCGATTACGGGGTCGCGGCCGATCATAATGCCGCCGTAATACGCAAAGATCAACGTGCCCTTATTGGTATACTCGAAACCTGATACCGTGGAAGTGCTGTGGAGTGGGGTAATGCTTCCGTTGGCATTGGCGACCAGATCCGGGGCTTGGCCGAAGATGTAGCGGCCGCCGCCATCACTCCAGAAGTTGTTCGTCATCAAGCGAAACCCCTTGAATATTTCCAGATGCAGGTTCGCGAAACCGCCCCCGCCCTCGTTCGTGAAAGTGGCAGAGGGAATGGCTGTGACGGCAGGGATGGCCGGGGTGGTCGCGGTGGCCGGGGTGGCCGCCACGGCAGCGACGCCGGGGTAATAGACTTTAAATGTCCGCTCCACCCCCCCGATTTCGAAGTGAACCCGTTTGCTGGGATCTAATGCCAGTTTCGCAATGATATCGGGAGCAAGGTTGGGAGTAGCTATGCCACCGGAGCTGGCGCCAAAGTCCAATTCGCCCGCATAGGGCGTAGCGAGACCCGTGGGAAGGACGATGGCGGCGCCTCCCGACGAGCCTCCAGCATATTGGTCAGGACTGTCGATCGCCACAGCGAAGGCCGCTTTGCCGGAAGGGTGATGATAAACGAAGCGCAATTCAGGTATGCGCCCCCAAAACAAGCCCGCTTGGTAGTTTACGTCCATATCTTGCGTGTAGAAGACGTCGGAAGGGAGGGGCGAGATGCCCGCGCGGCCTGGAGTGATCAAGCTCCAGGTTTGGCCGCCCAGAATTTCCCAATCGCCCTTCCTAACATCGACCCAGTACAACCGGTTGCGGAGAAGTTGGCTATTGCTCGACACCGCGACGTTGGTGCTGGCCGGCGTCCCCAGAAAGTCGGCTTCCATGTATCCGATAACGTGAGCGCCCTTCACATCCGCATCGGTCCGGAAGCCGATTCGGGAGTTCTGTATGCTGAAGCGGAACTCGCTCAGATTAGTCTGATAGGGGAGGATGCCGCTCGTGCTCGTAGCGTAGGGAATGCTCCCGAAGCTAGTCCCGATGTTACCGCCAGCGGCATGGTTGCGAGCTACACCCGTGAAATCCATAAATCCCACAGGGGTCAAAGTAGCGCTGCCGATGTGAAACGTGAGCGGTGACTCTTGATCGCCTTCCTTTGCTGCCTCCTGCGCTGTGGAGTGAGTCGCCGCAGAGGGGATCAGCGTGGGACCGATCATGCCGCCGCTGCTGTCCGCGGAGGCATCGTCCTTGGCTTTCGGAATCATAGGACTGGTCGATGCCACCTCGCCGAGGTTGGGCTTAGAGACCACCGCAGTTTGCGCTGGCGCCGGCGCCGTGGGCGCGGGTGCTGTCGTGGCCGCCGCCGGGCTTTGATCCAGCTTCTGCTTCATCTGGTTCACAATGGAACGCAACTGTTCGATTTCTTTTTGTTGCTCTGAAACTTGCTGCTTCAGCGTCGAAACATCGTCCTTCTTGCCGGAATCTTTCGACGAGCTGTCCGACGCGGTTTGCGAAAATACAGGCGCAGCGAGCGCAATCATCATCACTGCGACCGCAAGGCACCTGGAGAAAGTTACTCTGGTGTGCATTCTTCACCCCTCCGATTCGAGTGTATTTGTTTCATTGGGATTATCGCTATTCAACCTAGATAAAACGTGCTAATCATGGCGGGGGCGTATTCACGGTGCGTTACGATACTGTTACATTTCTGTGAAAGACAAAAAGTTGCTGTACGATGAGACACTTGGCGAAGTGTAAAAATGCTTCGGGTAGATTCTTGGCGGCGAACTCCTGGCCAACCGTAGCTTCCCGTCTCCGTGGCGTCCTGGCAGGATGCTGAGAGCACTCTTGGACGCTGTCATTCCGATCCTGAGCAGATCGAAGAATCCCGCTCTGAGCCTTCGCAATACACTCGTCCGCGCCCGCTGTCATTCTGAGCGGAGCGAAGAATCTCGCCGTACTCCCATGACGCCTGCCACCTGATACCCGCCCCTTCGGGAGATCGAAGACCCCGAAAGGCGCGGGCCTTCGCCAGTCCGCCCGCGGGGACTCGCGTTGGGGCGGGTGGGACTCCTTCCCGGGCCCCCGGACCCAGCCAAAGAAAAATAGTGCGGTGGAACCCTTCGAGAGGTGTATAGTGTGGGGCCGTTTGGAGCTCAAGTGGAAATTCCCGTCAAAGTGCATCGCATCTTTTCGCAGCTTTCCCACACGTCACGCAGGACGAGTTCGACGCACTCTCAGATAGTTGATAGGCAGTTCTTACTTTCGCGTTCCGGGAAAGGTTTCTATGCTACATCTCGATACGGGCAATACAGGTTTCATGATTTTATGCACGAGCCTGGTGATGTTGATGACGCCCGGCCTTGCCTTTTTCTATGGCGGCCTGGTGGGGCGTAAGAACGTTCTCGCCATCATGATTCAGAGTTTCGTCTCCATGGGCTGGACAACGGTACTCTGGTATCTCTACGGATATTCGCTGTGCTTCAGCGGCGACTGGCACGGAGTCATCGGTAACCTCAACAACGCCTGTCTGCGGGGAATTAGCCTCAATACCCCGTCTCCCAATGACACCATACCCGCCATGGTGTTCATCGCATTCCAGATGATGTTCGCGATTATTACACCGGCGCTGATCTCGGGCGCTTTCGCCAACCGGGTCACCTTCAAGGCCTACATGTTGTTCCTCACGGCCTGGCTGACTTTTGTTTACTTCCCGTTTGTGCACATGGTCTGGGGAGGAGGCTTCCTACAGCAATGGGGTGTAAAGGACTTTGCCGGAGGGATCGTCGTTCACAACATTGCGGGCTTCGCTGCTCTGGCGTCCGTTTTGTATGTGGGTAAGCGCCGTGTCCTGGACCGCGGACCGCACAGTATCCCGCTCGTGGCGCTGGGCACGGGACTGCTGTGGTTTGGATGGTACGGCTTCAACGCCGGGAGCGAGATGCGCGCGGACTCCGTAACCGCCACAGCATTCCTCAATACCGATGTGGCCGCTTCCTTCGCTGCCGTCGCCTGGTTGATGACGGCGTGGGTTAACGAAAAGAAGCCCAAGTTCCTGGGCCTGCTTACTGGAGCCGTCGCCGGACTGGCAACAGTGACTCCCGCCGCGGGTTACGTCTCCCCCACCACCGCCGTGATTATCGGCATAGTTGCGGGAGTAGTTTGCTATTACGCGGTAGAACTGAAAAACAAGCTGCACTGGGATGACGCGCTCGATGTTTGGGGAGTGCACGGCGTCGGTGGTTTTCTCGGCATTGTGATGCTGGGGATTTTCGCCAGCCGGGCCTATAACCCCGAGGGTGCGAATGGCTTGCTCAACGGGGACCCGGCTTTCCTCTTCAAACAAATCGTTGCCGTTCTCTTCTCGTCGGTCTGGGCGTTCTCTTTCACCTACGCCATGCTCAAGATTATCGATGTCTTCACGCCGGTAAAGGTCACCGAGACGACGGAAGAAATTGGCCTCGATGAGTCCATCCACGGCGAACACGCCTACGAGGTCCTGTAGAGACCGAGGGCATATCAGGCGGGCGGGTTGCTCCCCGCCCGCTGTCATTCTGAGCGCAGCGAAGAATCCCGCTCTGCCCGCCCTGAAACCCGACACCTGAATTCTGTTCTTCGCTGCCCGCTCTAACCTGTCCCTTCGGGGTACCGCAGACGCTCAATCGCAGGTGCGCCGGCCCGCGGATCGGCGACTCGAGTCACATTTGGTCAGACGTTTCATCAAAGGCGCCTTGCTTTGAGGGATATGGAGATGTATATTCCCACTCGGCTGGAGGATGCACTCGGCAACTCCATCCCAAAGTGAATGATCCGTTGGCAGGCATTTGGGACATGTGTGATGGTGAAACGTGGATGTGGAACGGCAATCGCCTTAGTTCTCGCCAAGATTCGTTAATCCCGCCGGTACTAGCCGTTTGCATGCTTCTCACGGCAGCCGTGGCGCGCGGGCAGACTCCCGCGCCCGGCGGCGCCAGAACTGGTCCGGACTATTCCAAAGAAGCGTTCATCATCGAGAAATTGCGTACGGTGGCCTCCTTCGAAAACGACGGCACCTCCAGCCGGGACACGATCTGCGCAGTGCGCATACAGTCCGAGTCCGGCGTGCAACATTGGGGCGTCCTGAGTACCAGTTACAGTGCGACCGACGATCAGGTCGAGATCGGCTACGTACGCGTGCGCAAAGCCGATGGTTCGGTGGTCGAGACGCCCGCGGACAGCGCGCAGGATGTGACTTCGGAGATCATGCGCGTCGCGCCCATGTACAGCGACTACCACGAAAAGCACATTGCGGTGAAAGGATTGGGCGTCGGCGATGTGCTGGAATACGATATCACCGTCCGCCTGCGCACGCCCACGATCCCCGGCCAGTTCTGGTTCGCTTACGACTATGACAAGACTGACGTTGCGCTCGACGAGGAGGTTGAAATCAGCGTGCCTCGCGAGCGTGAGGTCAAGGTGAAAAGCCCCGACTTGAAGCCGGAGATCGCGGAAGCCGGCAATCGGCGCAAGTATACCTGGAAGACGGCCAACCGCGAGGCAAAGAAGGCCGACGAGCCGAGGCGCGAATTCCCGCCGCCCGGGATTTTGCTCAGCTCCTTCAAGAGTTGGGATGAGCTGGGCCGCTGGTGGAGCGGGTTGGAGCGGGAGCGTGTTGCGCCGACGCCGGAGATTCGCGCCAAGGCCGAGGAGTTGACCCGTAGCGCGGCGACTCGGGAAGAGAAAGTTCGCGTCCTTTACAACTACGTGGCCGAGCGCTTCCGTTATATCAGTATTTCGTTCGGTATCGGCCGTTACCAACCGCACGCCGCCGGCGATGTATTGAAGAACGAATACGGCGACTGCAAGGACAAGCACACCTTGCTCGCCGCGCTGCTCGAAGCCGTGAGAATCGAAGCCTACCCGGCGTTGATGAATTCATCGCGCCACATCGATCCCGATGTGCCCTCGCCGGGCCAGTTCGACCACGTCATCACCGCCGTCCCGGAAACCCCGGGGGGAAGCAAGCTTATCTGGCTCGATACCACCACCGAAGTTGCGCCGTATGGCTTTCTGCTATTTGCCCTGCGGGATAAGCAAGCGCTGGTGATTCCCGGTGCGGTCCCGCCCTTGCTTGTGAGCACTCCGGCCAACCCGCCCTTCCAGGCATTCCAGCGCTTTGAGATTGATGCCAAGCTGAGCGATTCCGGCGTCCTGGAAGGCAGGATGCAGCGCAGTCTACGAGGCGATACGGAGTTGCTGCTTCGCACCTTGTTTCGCCAGATGCCCCAAACGCAATGGAAGGATCTCGCCCAAGGCGTTGCCCGAGGGACAGGATTTGCGGGGGAGGTAAGTGAGGTTGAAGTGGGGTCGCCGGAAACAACCGACGAGCCTTTCCATTTCACCAACAAATACACGCGTAAGGACTATCCCGACTGGGCCAACCACCGCATCTCGCCCCCGCTGGGCGTTGTCGGCTTCGCCCCTATCAAGGACGACGAGGCGCGGACGCAACCGATCCTTCTGGGCGCGACTACGGAGATGACCTTCATTGCCAAGGTTGAATTGCCCAAAGGCTACGCGCCCAGACTGAGGCCGGCGGTGGATTTGGTGCGCGATTTCGCCGAGTATCACGCGAGCTACGGGTTTAAAGACGGCGTCTTCACGGCGGAAGCTCGCTTGGTCATCAAGAAGACGGAGGTGCCTCTTTCCGCTCTGGACGACTACAAGTCTTTCCAAAAGGCCGTCAGCGATGAGCAGATCCAATACACGGAGTTGGTGAGTGGCAGCGAAGCTCTGTTTGCCCCGTCACCCGCCGCTAACCCGGAGGTCATGCGTCTGCTTGAAGAGGCTCGTGAGGCCGGCCAGCGCCGCGACGCGGACGCCGCAGCGGATGCGCTGGAACGCGCCGTTAAACTGGATGAGCATTGCAAGGACGCCTGGTCGATGCTAGGCGTCATTCGCATGATACAAGGCCGGACCGATGAGGGGATAGCTGCCCTGCGCAAGGCCATTGAATTGGACCCTAAGGACATTCGAATCTACTCGACCCTCGGGCTTGCCTATATGAATATGCGCCGGCCCGAGGAGGCGATCCCGGTGTGGCGGGATCTATTGAAGCAGGACCCCAATGACGGCGAGGCCCACGCCAATCTCGGAAGCATACTCCTCGGCCTCAAGCGCTATACGGAAGCGATCCCGGAACTCGAGGCTGCCGTGGCTCTCAAGAAGCCAACTTCGCTGTTAAACATGAACCTTGCGAACGCTTATCTCGGAGCCGGAGATAACGACAAGGCCGAGAAAACCCTCACCAAGACCGCGGAGACCTCTCTCGATCGCGGCGTTTGGAATGATGCGGCTTACGCCTTGGCCGATCACAACCTGAACGTTCCGGAGGCCCAGCGTTACGCGGAGAAGGCCGTCAAGTCCGTGGAAGACGACGCCGCGCAGTTGAGCCTCCAGAAGTTGCAAATGGCGGACCTCAATCTCATGATCAAGCTCGCCTATTATTGGGACACGCTGGGCTGGGCCCACTTTCGCCAGGGAGACTTCCCGATGGCGCAGAAGTTCATCGAAGCCGCCTGGAATCTTGAGCAGAACTCGGTCATTGGCGGCCACCTGGCGGACATCTACGACAAACAAGGCAAAAAAGCGGCGGCTAGCCATCAACACGAACTGGCGAAGGGGTTACCTGAGTTCGGCGGATCCGCAGTTCAACTGATGCGCCGCGACGGAAGCATCGTGCTGGCAGACCAGAAGACTCCACTCGAGGAAGTGCAGGATATGCGGCGCACCAAGCTCGGCAAGCTGCCGGTGAAATCAGGCAGCGCGGAGTTCTTCGTGCTGCTGGCGCCGGGAGGCGCTGTCCAGGACATCAAATTCATCAGCGGCGACGAACAGATTCACCCTTTCAGCAAGGTGGTGTCCGCGCTTAAATTCAAGGCTCCCCTGCCTGACGAATCGCCGGTCAAACTGGTGCGGCGCGGCGTCCTGGTGTGCCAGGGGGAAAACCTCGGCTGCGATTTCACGCTGTTTCCCGTGGAATCGGTTCATTCCGTAGATTGACTCCCCCCGTGCGTAGCGCAGACTTCGCGCCTTTCGAAGTGTGCGGCTCTTCCCGTCATGAGTTTCTCAAACCAACACAAGCCGCAGACTCTCGTCAGGACGAGAGTTTGCCACTTGCTATCCTAATTGAATTGCCCAGCTCATAGGTGTATAAGTGGCTCAACTGGGTGGGAGCATACCCGTGGACGAGATGCGGGTTTGCAGGACTTGCGGAGAAACGTTCATGCCGTGGCCCGAGAACCGGGGATACGCAGACGAGTGCCGCGATTGCGAAGCAGACCGGTTGGGATTAAGACCGCGGCAAGATGGACGCGGACAAGAGGAAGGGGAGAGCTATGAACGACCTGATTGAGCCCATGAGGCGCACGTTCGGCTTGGTGCTGTTGGCGTTGTTGATGCAGACGCCCAGTTTGCTAGGAGAACCACCGTCGACGCTAAGGGTCCCTGACGGTACGCTGCTGAGGCTATCTCTGATGGAAACTCTGAATTCCGACACCAACGAAGTCGACGACCCAGTGCATCTGGAGGTTACCGAAGACGTCAAGCTCGGCGACGTTGTGGCCATCCCGAGGGGCTCGACGGCTACGGGACACGTGGTTGAGGTGGAATCTAGGAAACGCCTGGGGCGTTCGGGTAAATTGAACTTTATGGTTGACTACGTAAGGGCGCCGGACGGCACAAATCTCCGTCTACGCGCTTCCTCGACGCGGAAGGGAGAAGACAAGACGGGCACCGTCATCGTCGGAACAGTCCTTCTGTCGCCCCTGTTTCTTATCATGCGCGGCAAGGACGTCAACATCCCAAAGGGAACACAGTTCAATGCCTATGTTGATGGGGACCGCGAGATCGCGCTTGGTGGTGCCCCGGCATCAGCGGTTGCCACGAATGAAAACCCAGCGTTATCGGCGGCTCCGGTCGGGGAGGCCGTTGGCAAACGTGCGGCTTCAGCATCAATCGCCTTGGCTGTGACATCCACGCCAGACGGCGCAGATATCACTGTGGACGGCAAGTACAAGGGTAGCACACCCTCCACTCTGCGAGTTGAAGCCGGGGATCATAGCGTCTCGATCGAAAAACCGGGTTTTAAAAAATGGCAGCGCACCGTGTCTGTAGATGCTGGCAGCAATGTTAGGCTTGATATGACTCTGGAGCCGGGTCAGTCCACGAACAATGTCCAGCTCTCTTCCAATCCGCCCATTTCTGCGACGCAGCCCCATGAGGCGGCTCAAGTCGTACCTTTGAGGTCGGACATTCAAAAGGCGCAGCCGGCCGGACCTGCGACTGGGGAGTCCGCAATCAAGCCAGCAAAGAGTGAAGCAGGCACGGCGCAGATCAGCGGGGAGCAAGGAATGACCGGTACGTTTGATGGCGAAGTTCGGAATGAATCCTTGGTCGTCACGGCTGGTTACGAAATCACTGTTAGGGAGGAGAATGGTGGCATTTACGGCTGTTCGTCGGTCCAACCACCGCTTTCTGGAAGCGGAGGCATCAATGGCAGCGTCAACGGCTCCCGCGTTGTTTTTGAGACTGAGGGCAAGAAATTGCACATCCGATTTATCGGCGAGTTGCAGGGCGATGAAATGAAAGGAACCTACACTGTGCTTTCGACGTCTGAAAGTGGCGGATTTGTCCTGAAGCGCACAAACTATAACGCCCCACCACTTGGGTTCGACACTAAGAAATGCCGAAAAGATTAGGGCCTATTCCCTGGCTTCACCGGGGTAGCGCAGAGTCCCTGGTGTTGGGACTCTGCGGTCCTTAGAGTAAGATATTCGAGGGCTGGCATTAATAGTAAAGGAATCATTCATTATAAAAGCCGCAGAGTTGGGAAGGCACAAACTCTTCGCTACCTGCTCGAGTTTGTCTTGCCGAAGAAATAGGAAAAGGAATTCAGGGGTGCGTTATGCCTGCGTCGGGTCGCCCTTGACCCAAGACAAGCAACTGTGGTGCTATGCGGTATGCCCAAACCAAATAATGTTGACAGCGTGGAGCAATTCATCGCAATGGCCTGCGAGCTTCGCGACAAGTGGATGGGCCGGTCAGATATGGCGATCCTTCCGTGGTTTCGGGGTCAGGAGGACGCGGACTGGAACTTGGCGCCGAAGTTCTACAGAGCGCTTCCGATGGACCTAACTACCGAGCGCGAAATTCGGGAGGAGTTCATCACTCACGCTCCAGCACTTTGCGACATCAGACCGGAGAACGAGTGGCAGTGGTACTTCTTAATGCAACACTGTGGTGCGCCGACCAGGCTCTTGGATTGGACGGATGGCGCCCTAATCGCGCTCTATTTCGCGGTCAGAGATAATCGCGGACGCGCCGACGCGGCGGTGTGGGCCATTGACCCTTGGTGGCTTAATGGGATGGTAATCCAGAAGGATTCGGTGGACCCCGTCGGAGACACTCTCATTCCTGGTCCCCTGAAAGAAGACGAGTGGCTACTCGATCGCTTCGGGCCAATTGGGAAGCTGCCTCCGTTGCCAATTGCCGTCCTGCCGGGCCATTTTGACAGGCGGATAGGCGCGCAGCGATCATCGTTTACGGTTCATGGCGGGGATCCGGCAGGGTTAATGACGGCAGCCGAAGCGACGAACTATGAAGGTTTAACCAAGATCGTCATTCCAAGTGCGAAGGTCAGAAAAATCAAGAGATCTCTCGACACATGCGGAATTGACGAGACAACAATCTTTCCAGACTTAGAGCACTTGAGCCGAGTCATCGAATACCGATGGAAAAAAACCTGAAATTGCCGCATTACAGGGTTCTAACGCGGCTCCGACCATCCAAACGCCATGGCGTGGGAGTCTTCGCAATCAGAAGCATCCGCAAAGGGGCTAAGCTGTTCTTCGACGACCTTGAGGAGATGGTGTGGGTGGAGAAGAGTAAAGTTCAACGACTGCCGAAAGAGGTGAGAAAGCTGTACGAGGATTTCGCAGTTCTGAAGGACGGCCGCTTTGGATGTCCCCGCAACTTTAACCGCTTGACCATGTCCTGGTATCTAAACGACTCTAGGCACCCCAATGTTCGATGTGCGGAGGGTTACGACTTTGAGGCGCTCAGGCACATTAAAGCCGGAGAAGAACTCACAGTTGACTACTCCACATATAGTGACAAAGATGTCTAGGCTCAAAGTCTCTTTCTTCACAAGTTCTGATTTTGGCCAGGCAATGTTCGTGAGCTAACGGTGCGTGGTCAAACGACGCGCGAAATTCACCGGGTACCGCGGAGGTAGCGTGGAGGTACGCCTCCTTTGCGATTCTCCGCGGCTCTCCGCTCGCAAACGACCCGCCTCTGGGCGGCTAGCGCAGACTTCGTGCTTTTCGAACTCTGCGGGCTTTCTTGCTGATTGAGGGGCGGAAGTTCGTGCTGCCGGCTCACGGCGTTTTCACGCGGCGCGCGATCTCCGAGTTTATCCGCTGGAAGTGTTTCACGTTCCAGGTGTAGATGGTTTCGGCGTGAGTCTTTAGAGCGCATTGGGCAAGGAGTGCGTCATAGATGGCACCCCCGACGATTCCCGCCGCGGCGGCCTCCTCGACCGCTGCGAAGTATTCCTCGGGATCGAGGGTCACGAGCGTGAGTCGTTCCCGGATGTTTTCGAGAAACAGCAGAACCTGCTCTCCGCTAAGGCGGTGGCGGCCAGGCAGACGGGTGAGGGTGGAGTAGACCTCGGCCAGACTGTGTGCGGCGCAACAGGACGACTGCTGATCGGCCTTATGAAACGCGCTCAGGCTGGCTTCGTGGTGCTCGTGGTCTTCGAGGAACGCGGGGATAAGTACGGATGTGTCAAAGAACCATTTCATTTCCCCAGGTTCTCCTCGTCGCGCTCGCGCCGTACCTGGCGAAGCGTCTCCTGAACAACCGCGTGCGAAAGAGGTTCTCCGGCGCGGTAGACCCAGACGCCGTGTTTCTTACGCAGTCCCGCCGTGCCACGCAACGGGCTCAAGGTGATCTGCTCGCCGGAAGTCTCGGCCTCGAGAATATCCCCAGGCACGAGCTGCAACTCCTGCCGCAAAGGCTTGGGGAGAACGATACGGCCCGCCTTGTCGAGAGTGACTTTGACTGTCATGTTGGTACAATACCATGGCATTTACCATTTAAAAATGGTATTCAGGGATTGGTAGTGTCCTAAATGTGGGTTGGTCATTGCCTGTGATCTCTCAGCCCTGAAAGGGCGGCCGAGCAAAGCCCAGGCCAACGGCCTGGGTGGAAGAGCTAAGAGGATATTTCATATCCGGCCTCAAGCCCTGAAAGGGCGTGATAGCTGCGCATTCCGTAGGTCGCCCCTTCAGGGCTTGACCCGGAAAACCGCCCCGTGTCCCAGGCCGTTGGCCTGGGCTTTGCTAGGCCGCCCCTTCGGGGCTGTCAGTTGCAGGCCAGGTCCAGCTTCGAGTTTCAGACACCGGGCAACACACATTTAGGACACTACCCACGGTTTGCGGCACAGCGCTGCTTTGAAAACGTGTAGGGGTAGGGCTTGCGCCACCCGGCCGCCGCGAGCTCGGCAAAAGGGGACGGCAAGCCGTCCCCCTACAAGCAAGTGAAGTTGGGGAGCAGGTCGTTTACTTGGCAACCAGAACGGAGCAGGGCGAGGTCTTGACCAGATTCTGCGAGGTGCCACCCCAGATTCGCCCGAAGGCGCGGCTGTGCCCCATGAAGCCGACCACTAACAAGTCGAAGCCTCCATCGCGGGCAAAGCGAATGATGGTCTCCACTTCATGGCCTGGCAGGACGGTACACTGCAAATCCAATCCATCTTGTGCGGCCGTTGCCTTGGCCTCGGCGGTGACGCGGGCGAAGAACCTGTCCGCCTCTTCCTGGTCTTCCATCAGCTCACCGACGGTCTCGGCGTAATGGCTGGGTCTCTCTTTGATGGAGATGGATTGAATCTCCGCGCCGAACGTCTTCGCCAAGGCGAGGGCGGCGCGAAGGGCCTTCTTCGCGCCCTCCGACCCATCATTGGCGATCAGAATTTTCTTGTACATGCTTCATGCCTCGCTTTCCGATCTCGACAGTGTCTCAGTTCGAAGTAGAGGCGGCTTTACGCCGCCATTTGGCGAGCTAGCCATTTGGCGAGGTAAACTCGCCGCTACGAATTTATAACTGAGACGCTACCGCGATCTCGCAGCGCTGGAGACGACGGACGGCTCACCCTTTGCGGCTTCCGACTCGAGGTCGGGGCGGAAGAATCGCTCCGCGACGAGCGTGGGCAGCACCGCACTGAGTATAACCACAGTTACAAGGATAGTATATTGAGATTGGCTGATGTACCCGTGCGTAAGGCCAAAGAGCGCCGATATCGATCCGAAGGTCAGACCCGTAGCCATCAGCAGTGTCGTGTACATCCCGCGCCGCCTTCCGAACCCAAACGTCAGGGTGAAGGGCAGAACGCCGCAGATTTTGGTAATCATCTTCACAACGAAAAACGCTGCGATCAAGCCCAGGCCGGCAACAAGGGCCCTGAAGGATACGTAGGAACCCGCTTTGATAAAGTAGAACGGGGTAAGGAGGGAGAATGCAATGGCTCTCATCCTGTGCATCAATACACGGTTTTGCAGAAACTGGTGAGCCATGACCAACCCAATAAGGTAGGCGGGGAGCACCGCTTCGCTCCGGGCTGCGGTCGCGAGGCCCCCAAGCAGGAAGAGCAGCAACAAGATGAACTTCACCTCCGGTTCGCTGACTCGGTTCCCCACTACGCGAAAGTACCAGGTTGTAAACCGGCGGAGATTCCACAGGACCACCGCGGTTGCCACCGCAAAGATCAAAAGCCAGCGGTTGTAGTTGGCAAAGATCAGGCCAAGAGCTACCACCGTGCCGAGGTCCGTCACGAAGCAGGAAGCCAGAATGGCTTTGCCCAGCTCGGTTTCGTTCAGGCCCGATTCGATCATCACCGCATAGACGACCGCCACGGAGGTGGTGGAAAGGGCAATCCCGGCGATCTCGGCCCCGTGCAGGGTCCATTTGAATATCCAGAAGGCAACGGCGAAGGCTCCCAGCGCAGGCGCGAGAAACGAAAAGAACCCGATCACCAGGCTTTCTTTCAGATTTGCCCGAAGTGCCTCCGGATCAATTTCCGCGCCCGCCAGGAACGTCAATAATACACTGCCAACGCCCGCCAGGAAATTCACCCAGTCATTGGGAGTAAGATGAAGGAAATTGCCGGCCAGAACGCCAACACCGATCTCGACCAGGGCGACGGAAATGCCAACCCGAATCGAGATCATGGCTGCGATCAGCGCCAAACCAACCCACAGAGAAGCAGTCAGCCAGATGTTCACTCGCACCTCATAATTTGGGGGTCGGGAGGAGCTAAATAACAAACCCCTACCACGACCGGAGTCATGATAGGGGTCATCAGTCCCAAAACTATGAGACGGTTAGGTGGGCGAACCCCATCGCCAAAGGCTTCCCTTTGAAAGATGCATGAACTTGTCCATTGGTTTCATACAAACTCCTCTGAAGACATTCTGGAGCGCGGGCATCCTGCCCGCCTTTCGCACCGCAATTGCACGCACTCTGGGGGAGGATGCCCGCGCTCCGCCTCTTCGCGCCCGCCATTTTGTCTGGAATGCTTCTCTTGCGCAGTTTTCGCTTGACAACCCCGCCACCCATGATAGCCTAGAACTATGAGGGTCTGGAGACGGCGCGCTGGGCCGGCTGTTGCGGGAAGACAAGCAGGGGTGATTCTGGCGATGGCGGAGGGGAAGAAACAGACAACAACATTTTGTATGACGATCGAAGCCAGGATATCTATGAAAACAAAGTACACCTTTTTGAAACGAACTCAAAACGAACTCAAAAACGGAGCTCATTTCGAGCGCAAAATGTGCAGCGCGGGGCAAAAGCCAGCCCTAAATGGAAAAGGCTAGGAGAACTTCTGCAAACGACCGCCAGAAGGAATCGCGGAGGCCTGCGGAAGGGCCACTCGGTCTTGTTGTCACCCAAACCCTGAATCCTGACTCCGCACCCTTCCACCCGGCACAGAAGCGCCGGGTGCGGCCAACCGCTGATCACGCCCAACGGCCGTAGCGTACTTCTAAACGGGTTCCGACGAAATGGAGTAGAATAAGCATTCGAAACCCGCCGGCTGTCGCGGAGTTGGTGATCCGTCGCGTCGAAGGTTTCTGCAATGAAATGGTAATTGATCGTCACCGCCGATTGCGACGACGTAAACGGTGCTCCCGATTGGTCTTATGGATAGCAGCAGGGGGAGCAGTCCTGCTTACCCCCGGCTTCTTGCGGGGGGCGTGGGACGGCCCGCCCGACTCCTCGACACCGAGCGCGCACTTTCTTACGGGGCTAGCCTTTTCACCAGCCCAGGGCTCACTGGCGGGCGGCGACTTCGACTTGCCGTCTGGCCTCGCCCTGCCTTTGGTAACCGGGGCTTCAGACGAGGTTGATGCGCAGGCGCCAGGTGCGGAGCAGACCTTGCACTCGAGCGTTTCGGCATCGCCTCCTGCGACAGGCCAGACGCAGCGGCCGGACGTAAACGCTCTTACCGGCATGGCTGTGGCCTCGCTATCAAACTACACTCCCTTGACCCTGAATGAGCGCTGGAAGCTTTACTTGCAGATGACATATGCCTCCGCAGGCCCTTACTTCGGCCCGCTGGTGAACGCCTTGGCGCTTGACCAAGCCAATGGTACTCCCCGCCAATGGGGCGGCGGGTTCGCCGGCTTTGGCCGGCGGTTGGCCTCGCGCGCCGGCAACGCAGTTCTTCAGGGCAGCTTTCAGGCGCCGCTGGCGGCCATTCTGCAGGAGGATGTCCGCTACATTCCGACCAGCCAGCGTAGCATCCAGCGTCGCGCCCTGCACGCGGTCCTTTACAGTTTTCTAACTTACAATAACAAGGGTCACCCCACTTTGAATGTTGCCAATCTTACTGCCTTTTATGCGTCTACGGCCGTGACTACGACCTGGCTTCCTGGCGTTGGCAACGCGACGAGATACACTTTCGTCAATGGCTCCCAACAGATTGCGCTCAGCTTTCCACTTAACGTGGTCCAGGAGTTCTGGCCGGAGATTCAGAGCCATCTCTTCCGGCGGCATTAGCCGGCAGCCTGCCGTCTAAAATGGAGTAATATAGTGATTCCAAACCAGATCTTGGGTGCGTGGTCTCAAGGGAACCGGTTTGCAGGTGATTTCATCATATACCTGGCGTTTCGTTAGGAGACCGTACGTCTGGGAGATTGTCGGACTAATGATAAATCGAAGATCTTGGCCAAGCTGCTTGGGGGTGGCTCTCCTAACCATCCTGCCGCTCGGGCCATCCCACAAACTGCTGGCCTACCAAACGGCAGAGCCCCCGTCTTCGGGCTCTTTCGAAACACCGGCCACACTCGGGAACGATGCGGGACTTAACCAAACTCAAGCGGTTCCGGCCCAAGCTCCAACTCCGTCGCAAACCCAACCTGCTGCTCCCCAAAGTCCAACCAAACCCTCGGACGATCCGGCAGCCGACCCGATCCAATCGGCTACCACCCCCAAACATAAGGAAAATGACCGGATTTTCTTTGCCCTGCCCAATTACCTGACTGTGGAGAATTCGGCCGCCTTACCGCCGCTTACGACGGGGGAAAAGTTCAAGACGGTGGCGGAAGGGTGCTTTGACCCGGTTGAGGTTGTATTCATAGGCATCGAGGCAGGGATCGGCCAGGCCGACAACACGAACCCCACCTATAAACAGGGGTTTGTCGGCTACTCCAAACGCTTCGGAACGGCTTATGCTGACGCCATCATCGGTAACTTCGGGACGGGCGCTATATTCCCGACGTTGCTGCGGCAAGACCCCCGCTACTACCAGTTAGGCAGAGGGAATTTTCTCTACCGCGTTGTCTATGCTGCGGGGCGGGTTCTTATCACGCGGTCAGACACGTCGGGAAAAGCGCAGTTCAACTTCTCCGAATTCCTCGGCAATGGTATGGCCGCAGGCGTCGCCAACGCCTACCACCCTGGTCCTCATACTCTCGCAAGCAACGCCGACGTTCTGGGCACGCAAGTTCTGATGGATATCGCTGGTTACGAGTTGAAAGAGTTTTGGCCCGACATTCATCACCTTCTTCAGCACGTCCACCACAGGTAGCAATCGAGCCTCAGTTTGTCAAGACAGCAAGTGGCAAGAACTTGCTTTGATCAGCAAATAGACTTTGACCCCTGGCCTGAGGTCGAGCGCATCAAGCGCTTGGGGGGTTACACGGACTTTCAGATCCACACCGCAGGCCGTCAGCAGATCCACCTCTTGCCCGTCCCGAACAACTTGCTTGATAGTGGCCTGTAAGTGGTTTCTTGCGCTCGTCTGTCCGATCGGCTCCCGCGAGACAATAATGTCGTCCGAGCGAATTCCAATTATGACCGGGGTGGTTTTTGGCAGCTCGACATACGGGATTACAAGCTGGCATCCCGCGAGGTTTATTACGCTGATTCCTTCGCGTTTGTTATGGTCGTGAACCGTTCCGGCTAGAACATTCTCGCTCCCGACTACTCGTGAGACCGCCGAGTCCCGAGGTGCGTTGAAAACCTCCGCGGGCTTCCCCTCTTGCACGATGCGGCCCGCATTCAAAATTAGTGCGAAGTCGCCGAGTCTCACCGCGTCAGCAGGACTATGGGTGACGTAGAGAAAAGGAATGCTCGATTTCCGCTGTAAATCAACGATCTCCCCCAACAATCGCTGGCGAGTCGTCGCGTCAAGTGCCGACAGCGGCTCATCGAGCAACAGCATGGCAGGGCCTGACCCCAGGGCGCGCGCCAGGGCAACCCGCTGTTGCTCGCCTCCGGAAAGCTGATGAGGGCGGCGATCGGAAGCATAGGCAATTCCCAACTGGTCGAGAAGTTCGATTGCCCGGTCGCGCCGCCCCTTAGGAGTCGCCGACCTGATTGCGTACGCGACGTTTTGCACGGTGGTCAGATGCGGAAACAACAGGTAATCCTGAAAGACGAACCCAATTCTCCGGCGCTGGATCGGTACGTTGGTCGCTGTCTCCGAATCAAAATAGACTTGTTCACCCAGTTCGATCCTTCCCTCATCGGGCACCACAATGCCCGCAATTGATCGCAAGATGGTCGTCTTACCCGATCCTGAGGGACCAAAGAGAACCGTGATTCCCTGCCGCGCCACGAAACTGGCCTCCAGCGCAAAGGTAACCCGGCCGTTCGTTCTGAACTCTTTCTTGAGCTTGGCGTTCAGCATCGGTTCAGGCACTCTTCGGTGGTCGCGTCAGGACATTGGTGAAATAGATCGTCACGATGGAGGTGAAGGTCAGGATCAATGCCAAGGCTTGGGCCTGGCGGTCCTCTCCCGCTATGAACGCTTCGAAAATCGCCAACGGCATCGTTTGAGTTTTCCCCGGAATATTACCGGCGAGCATCAGAGTGGCCCCGAACTCTCCCAGTGCTCGCGCAAAACTTAAAACGATGCCCGCCATAAGGCCACGAGACGCCAGTGGTAAGGTTACCCGGAAAAAGGTTTCCAGTTCCCCCTTGCCAAGGGTAAACGAGACCATCTCGTACCGCGCGTCGACTGATTCCATCGCCGCGCGCGCTGACTTCACCATGATAGGGAGTGCCATCACACCCGCGGCCACCACCGCGCCCTCCCATGTGAAGGCCAATGTCCAGCCCGTCAGGCGGTATACGTAGCGCCCCACCAATCCGTGCCTCCCGAGCAGCAGAATCAAATAGTATCCGGTCACCGTGGGAGGAAGCACCATCGGCAATGTAAGGAGGGCGTCGCACAGTTCCTTAGCGCGAAACTGCCGCTTGGCAAGAACAAAACCGAGGGCGGTACCGGCCACACCTATGAGGAGCGTGGCGAGGGTAACGACCAGAAGTGAGAGCTTGAATGCAGGCCAGATCATCCCCTACTTCGCAGGCTGAAAGCCGTGTTTCTTGAGGATTTGAATTCCCTCCGGACTCAAGACAAGGTCCACAAATACCTTCGCAGCATTCGCATTTGCGCTGTCTCGGACCACCGCCAACGGATACAAGATCGGGCCATAATCTCCGTCAGGGGCCCGCACGGCGACCGTGACCTTGCCTTGAGCCACCTGAACGTCGGTCGCATAGACGATACCGGCGTCAACTTCCTCCCGGGCCACGTAGTCGAGGACCTGACGTACATTTTCTGCCAGGATGAGTCGTGAGTCAATCTTCGGCCAGATTTGCGTGTTGCGGAGCAATTGCTCGGCGTACTGCCCCGCCGGGACCGTCTTGGGATTTCCGATGGCGATCTTCGTCACGCTCGGCTTCTCGAGGTCGGAAAACGACTGCATTGGGAGCTTGGAGTCCGCAGGGACCACTAGAACCAAAGAGTTGCGCGCGAAGTCGGCTCTGGTTGCCCGATCGATCAGATTCTTCGCCTGCAACTCGTCCATTTCCTTTTCAGCGGCGCTGGCGAAGACATCCATCGGCGCCCCCGCCTCGATCTGTTTCTCCAATTCACCAGAAGCCCCAAACGTGAATGTGATCTTCGTCCCAGTCCGCCGCTCGTAAATACCGCCAATCTCGCTAAAGGACTCCTTGAGGCTAATGGCGGCGCCAACCAGGATCGGGCGATTCTGGCCGGACGCTGAGGGTAGCAAGCCCCTTACGAGCAGCAGCCCAACCAAAGGTGCGGCCAGGTACAGTTTGCAATGCCGTCGTGGATTCCTTGTCACGTTGATTACCTGCCGATGTAGGGCCGAACCGCGTTCGGCCCCGGGGCCAGCGCTGCTGGCCCCTACACGAATCGTAGCACGATCAGAAGGTGAAACGACCTCCGACTGTCGGAGCAAGGTTGTTGTCGTATTTATAGGGGACGCCGGGGCCATGAGGAATGGCGATGGCCAGACCGCCGCTCACGTAGGAATACGCAATTCCCGCAAAAGCGTCCCAACGCTTGGTGAGGTGATGATCCGCATAGAGCGACACCTCGTTAAGGGTGCCCGCGCACGAACTGCGGAAACCGGCTTCGGGCGAGCAGGTCGACGGAACACGGAAGTCGTTCTGCCGCTGCTGATACCAGGACAAAGTGATGTCGGTTTTGCTGTCGTAGGCGTATTTCGCACCCGTCCACCAGATCTGCACGATCTTGGTAGAGTCAAGATTGTTATCTTCGACGCCGCTCATGAGATAACCGCCCTGGTCCAAGGCGCCAACGCCCAACGGGTGCGACGGGTTATTCTGCTGGATGTATTCGTAGCCGCCATAAAACTTGAACGGGTCCAATGTATACTTGGCAGCGCCCATGATGGCGCTGTTGTCAGTCACGATGCCATATACGGTGTTGGTCGTTGCGATCAGATTGGCCCCGTTGATGGGGTTTGTATTGATGCTGTCCGTGGTCGATTGATATGTCGCCGACGGACTCTGAGGCCCCAGCAAGGGGTTCAATACGCTGATCGCCTGGTTGTAATGTTGGTACACGACGTCGGCGGAGAACTTACGGGAGCCTCCGCCGAAGTCGAATCCATAGGCGTTGTTATGTGCCGCTTCCGGCGTACAGGTGGCGGCAGTCCAGGTTGCGGAGGCCGAGTAGCAGCCCGCAGAACCATCGGCGAATTTATACATCGCGCCGAAATGGACTGGGCCATAGGTGAGGCGATACTTCACGGCGTCATCCCAACGGGTGTCCTCGGTATCGCCGCCGCCGGCCATCGTGCCGTTATACCCGATGTACGAAAAGGCATAGCCGCCGGCGCCCGGATCGTAAACGAGCATCACATCGGTACCGAGAGCGCGCTGACGACCGAAGGTCAGCGTGCCGAGATACGTGGACGATACGCCGGCATAGAATTCGTCATTGAAGGGTTGGCCCGCGCGCGCGCCGTCGATGGCTATCGAATAGCTGCTCCGCGGAAGGCCGTTGTTGGCGATGTCGGTGACTGACGCGTTGGCGAGCTGGCCGGACTGCGGATTGATGCCAGTTGAAGCGTTGAACACAACGGACCAGCCATGCGCAAACTCTTCCTTGCCCCTGATGCCCAGACCCGTCTGCTGCAGATTGTTCGGTGCGACAAGGAATCGATGTTGATAGCCGTTTCGGTTCACCAGAGATTCGCCTTCATAGTTAACGGCGTTTTCCGGTAAGCCGTGGCTGACCCAACCGATGCCGACGTCATACGCACCGTACAGCGTGATGCCGTGCCAGGCCAGCGCGCAATCGGTGGTGGCGAACTCGTGGCCGCTCGCGCAGGCGTCGGGGGTGCTCGGCCGCATCTTAATGTCGACGGTGGCGTCCTGGCCGACGGCCAAGCCGATTCCCGTACGCGTTTCGTCGGCGAACCCTTGTTTTGCCGCTCGAATCTCGAAATGCCCCGGAGCCAGGCCGGACGCCTGATAGTGCCCCCCGCCGTCGGTTGCGATCGTGCGCGTTGCACCTGTGTCGATGTTCTTGATTGTCACCGCGACATCGGGAAGGGCTGCGCCGGTTTGGCCCGTCACCACGCCGGAAAGGCTCGCTCCCGTTTGTGCACCAGCGGGTGAAATAACCAAAAGCGTCAGCAACGCCGCTGACCCGAGAATCCAATTGCGAAGTGACGTCTTCCCCTTTTTCGAGGGATTCATGTGTGTGCGCTCCTCCCCGTCAAGAAATGGCACGTTGCCGCGGCGACTATGCGTCGTCTTGGCTAAATGGCTACCGCCGGGGTTGTGGCGTGTAAAGTTGCCGCTGCACCGTGTCTTTGTGTGCGAATAAATATTGTATATCAGGGTCTCTGGTTAAGGTCAATCCTTATGGATATCTATATACGATATTATACGAGTATTCATATCGCCGCCGAAGCTTGCAAGGCCTCGACCGCCGGCAGCAGATCCCCAGTGCTCGTCGTCACTTGTGGTGGAACCCTGCGCAGCGGACCAGGTCCACAACAAGAAGCACAATGCCAAAAAGGGTTACTGGTGTTGCGTTACCGAAGAAAGTGAAACAGTCGATGGTCTGTCACCCTGAGCGCAAAGAAGGTTCTCCGCAGTTGTTTTCTCCGTGAAACTGCGGCGATCCTTCGCTGCGCTCAGGACGACAGAGTTTGTTGTTTCGGAGCGTTTCTTCCCTGTGGAGTTCGTCGTAGCGGGGCTCTTTGAGTTTCGTGAATTCACGCTCGCTTGCCAGCGGGCGCTGCTACCAGCTTGCTATCCATCCATTCCAGGATTAGCTTCCTCATCTCAGGCAATTCGACGTGCGGGCAATCGAAAAGCTCGATGCGGCAGTCGCCGGCGTCGCCATGCGCTCGATACAGCGGCAGCAGATGGTCACGGACTCGCTCGACGCCGGCAGGCGGCGTCAGACCATCGAGGCGGCCGTTCACGCTTAGGCGAGGGCGGGGAACGATCAGCTCATTGATTTCGGCGGTCTGAAAGTGTTTCAGCAAGGAGGGCACGTAGTAATAAACCCCGTGGCCTTTCAGGTTTTGAGTCTTGATCAATTCCTCAAAGTCGGTGAGGCAGCAAATATCCACGCACAGGCGGACGCGCGGTTCGAGAGCTGCCAGCCACCACGCTTTCGTCGAGCCCATAGACATACCCAGCGCGCCCATTCTCCGGGCATCGACCTCCGGTCGGCTTGCCAGGTAATCAAAGGCTCGGAATTCGTCAAACATCATCATGCCCCAGAGAACCTGACCCTTCCAGAGCATCAACTTGAAAGCGTCTTCTTCGCCCGTGCGGCCCTCGGCCTCGTGTTTGCGTTCGCCGAAGCACCAGCTATCGATGGCCAGCGTCACGATGCCTTTTTCCGCGCACACCGGCGCGTAGGCGGGCTGGGCGTCCACACCGGAGAGCAGCTGTTCTTTTCCCAGGTCGTACATTCCACCGTGCCAGTGAATGTAAAGCAGGCCGGGCGCGGGCTGCTGGCGTTTGTCGGGGATGAGCAGAAGCGCGGGGACGGGCTCGATGCCGTTCAGATCCAGAACCATCCGCTCGAGCGTGTACCCGTCGTGCTGTTCGCGTTTCACCACCGACGGTGGACCCGGCTTGTGTTCCCACGGCAAGTCCCCCAGCAAACTCCACAGCTCTTTGCGGCGCCTCGCCTGGAAGGCCGAGAAAGCCTCGCCAGTCTGTAGTTGGGTGGTCGGATTTCCTTGCCCGCCCGCTGATGCATCTATTCCCAGCGCCAGCATGGCAGCGGATTGTTTGAAAAAATCGCGCCGGTGAGCGAATGACATCGAGCCTCCTCCAGAACTGAAATCACAGCGTTATCTTCTTATAACGTCCGGGAAGCAGTGTCAAGTTGTGAGGCAGCCTATGCTGCCACGCTGGGGCGACCACGAGGATTGCCTCCGACGAAGCCTCACTCCCGCCCGAAGTGGTTGCGGCATTGCGGGTTGTCTGTTATGTTAAACATGTTTAACGGAGGTGTCCGTCCATGCTGGGTATTCGGTTGGAACCGGCGCTCGAGAGAAGGTTGGAAAGGCTGGCCAGGAAGACAGGACGCAGCAAGAGCTACTATGCTCGGGAAGCCATTCGCCAGTATCTCGAGGACCGAGAAGACTATCATTTAGGGATTGCGGTTCTGGAGCGTAACGAACCTACTATCAGCCTTGAAGAGTTGGAGCGCAGACTTGACATGGCACGTTGAGTTCACCCGCACTGCAGAGACACAGATCCGCAAGCTCGATCGCACCTCCCAAGCTCGCATTGTAAGCTATCTGAGGCAACGACTCCTTCCGGCGAAAGATCCTCGTCAGTTCGGAAAGGCTCTGCAGGGCGACAAGCAAGGCTTGTGGCGCTACCGAGTGGGTAGCTACCGCATCATTTGTGACCTCCAAGACGCGAACTCATGTGTGCTTGTCCTGGCCGTGGCGCATCGTAGAGAGGTGTACCGGTGAACCAACTGGCGAGGACCTTCGCGTTATCGGAAGCCACATCATTTCCCCGACAGCGGGAACCGATCGAAAATAGGTCCCCCCTTTCGCGGGGACGACGAGCTCGATAAACTTCGCCGCTAGGGCTTAGTCGCAGACCCATGTCACCCGAGAGTGACCAAGCGTGGCTCAATCGCCTATTTTGAGCGATCCGACGGCGGGTGTTGCTTGCTCAGAGCTGAAAGCCGATAAATGACGGCCTCTGGGCAGCACGACGGCGAAGGTCGTCCCTTCATCTTCGGACGATGTGAAGGTGAGGGACCCGCCCAGGTAGCGTTCCGTGATGAGTTTAGCACTGTAGGTTCCGATTCCGCGGCCCACGGGCGACTTGGTGGAGAAGGATCGCCGAAAGACTTGCATCCGGACCGACTCGGGCATGGCGGCTTGGTTGTGCACACGGAAGACGGCGGAGTCGCTCTGGCATTCGAAAGCAAGCTGGACTTCTTCTCCTTCCAGGGAGGCCTCGAGGGCATTCTTCACAAGATTGCCCAGCGCTCGCTGCAGAAGCAGTTTATCGCTCGCGACCTCGCAGGAGCCGTTTATTTCCTTGACGACGACTTCTCGGCCTCGACTGACCGGATGATGGGCGTAGAGCTCGCAGACGGATTGCAGTATTTGCCGCGCATCCAGAGAGGTCATGTGCACGGCCAGTTCTCCCCGCTCCGCAGCGGCCAGGTCCTTCCCGGCTTCGACCTCTTCGATCAGGTACTGGACCAGTTGGGAGGCCAGATGAGATGTTTCCTGGCGATGTTGAGCGGACAGCGCGGGCAAGATTTCGAGCAGATTCCGTACCCCAGCCGCGGTGTTCAGCACATCGTGGAAAAACATCCGCTCCAGGACGGCGCGGCGTTTCTCATCGCCGATGTCGTTAAAGGCGAAGACCGTATACCTCCCATTCAGATCAAGGCTGGAAGCCGTCACCCTCAAATCGAGCGCGCGCTCGCCCTGGTTCGTCTGCATGGTAATCGTACACTCTTGAACGTCCTGGCCGTCTCGTCGCTGCGCGTTTAAAATGGCCTGAAACGCCCCGCAAGCCTCGCAGAAATGCGCCGTCCCGCATCCGCAATTGCCCTCTCGCCAGTGAATGCAATTGAATGCCTCGCCCAGGCGCAGACCCAGGAGGTCGTTCTCGGCCCTGTCCAGCAGCCGGCAAAGGCGTTGGTTTGCCGCCACAATCTGGCGGCACTCATTAAGGATGACAGCGGGCGTCGGAAAGGCGCTCAGCAGTCCTTGCAAGTGAGGAATTGCCGAGAGGTGTTCGTGTTCGGCCTTGATCTCTTCGATCGTTTCCCGTCTTGCGGGATCTGAAGCTGCTAATGGGGGGTCTGCCATGGTTTCATTCCTCGTTGGTCAGTCAGGCCTGGTGGGGTGGCTTCCAGCGCAAGACTGGCCTGCGAGCCGCGGCGGCCTCATCCAGCCGAGTGACGCGGGTAGTGTAAGGCGCTTGAAGCACAAACTCCGGATCCTCTTCGACTTCCTGCGCAATAGATGCCAGCGCGTAGATGAAAGCGTCCAGTTCCTCCTTGCTGGCGCTTTCCGTGGGCTCGATCATCAGCGCTCCAGGAACAATCAAAGGAAAGGCCGTGGTGTAAGGATGAAAGCCATAATCGATCAGCCGCTTGGCGATGTCGCCGGTGCGGACGCCGCGCGCCGCCTGGCGGCGGTCCGAGAAGACGCATTCATGCATAAGGCCGCAGCTCGACGCAAGGTCGAAGAGGCCCGTTAATTGACTCATCACATAGTTGGCGTTGAGCACCGCATCGTGGGCGGTCTGGCGCAGGCCTTCGAAGCCATTGGCTTGGATGTATGCCAGCGCGCGCACGGCCATGCCGAAGTTGCCGTAAAAGGCGCGCACCCGCCCGATGCTCCGCGGCCGGTCATAGTTCAGGCCGAACACGCCGTCCGGTCGCTCCTCGATGGTCGGCAGCGGCAGGTAAGGCTCCAGGACTTTCTTCACCGCCACCGGCCCCGAACCTGGACCGCCGCCGCCATGGGGTGTGCTGAACGTTTTGTGCAGATTCAAATGCATCACGTCCACGCCGAAGTCCGCCGGGCGTGCAACCCCGACCAGCGCGTTCATGTTGGCCCCATCCATGTACATGAAGCCGCCTCGCGCGTGCACCAGGTCCGAGATCTGCCTGATCTTCGACTCGAAAACCCCCAACGTGTTGGGATTGGTGAGCATTAAGGCTGCCACGTCATCGGTCATGACGCGTTCGAGGTCGGAGAGATCAATGCAGCCGCACTCATCAGATTTGATATTCCGAACTTCGTAGCCTGCGAGGGTGGCGCTGGCAGGATTCGTACCGTGCGCGGAGTCGGGAATGAGGATGTGCCGCCGTGGGTTGCCGCGTTCGGCCAGGCGGGCCCTGATCATTAGTATGCCGGTCAGTTCGCCTTGAGCACCTGCGGCGGGCTGAAGCGTGATCGCGTCCATGCCGGTGATTTCCCTGAGGCAGCGCGCGGTCTCGTGCAGCACTCCCAGGCAGCCCTGGACTAATGCTTCGGGTGCGTAGGGGTGCGAGCTAGCCAAACCTTCCAGGCGCGCCACTTCTTCGTTAATCCGCGGATTGTATTTCATGGTGCAGGAACCCAGCGGATAGAGGCCCGTGTCCACCCCGTAATTCCAGGTAGAAAGGCGCGTGAAGTGACGGATGACTTCCAGTTCCGAGACTTCCGGAAAGCCCTCAACTTCACCGCGACTGAGCTCCGGGCCCAGGACTTCTTCCGGAGATACCGGAGGCACATCGAGCGGCGCGAAGTCCACACCGGACTTCCCGGGTGAACTCCTCTCGAAGATCAGCTTTTCGTTTCGGTTGACGTGGGGCCGAGCCTCACGGATACGATTCTCCATAATTTCTCGCTCGGGTAAACCGAGGCGTTGCGCCAGGGCGGCCACAAAGACCGGCCTAACATCAAACCGCGGTCTTGCACCCCGTAAGTTCAGCGCTCGCTGCAGCGCTTTCGGCCGTGCGCGTATAGGCTTCGACCGTGCGATCAATCGCCTCACGGCTGACTGTTTCCGTGGCGCAGACGAGCACGTGGTTACTCAGTTCCGGGTAGAAGCGCTCCAGGTTGAGGCCGCCAATGATCTTTACTTTCCGCAATTCGGCGAGCAACTCGTCAGCATCGCCGGGGGGCTTGACCACGAATTCGTTAAAGTGCGGGGCGCGAAACGGCCGAATCACGCCCGGAATGGCCGCAAGCTGCCGGGCAGCGTAATGGGCTTTGGCAAGGTTCAGTTCGGCAAGCCTCCTCAGTCCGTTTTTCCCGAGCAGGCTGAGGTAAATGGTCGCAGCCAGGGCGCACAACGACTGGTTGGTGCAAATGTTGGAGGTGGCCTTCTCACGCCGGATGTGCTGTTCGCGCGTGGCGAGAGTCAACACGAAGCCCCGCCGGCCTTCCTTGTCGACCGTCTGGCCCACCAAGCGGCCCGGCATCTGCCGCAGAAACTTCTCCTTGGCGGTCAAAAAGCCAAGGTACGGCCCGCCGAAGGCCACTTTCACACCAAAGGATTGCGCCTCCCCGCAGACAATATCCGCGTCCGCGGGCGGCTTGACCACTGCCAGCGACAAGGGTTCGGCGATGGTTACGATCAGAAGAGCGCCGCTCCGATGCACCGCCTCCGCGATCTGGGCCGTGCGTTCGAGAGCTCCGAAGAAATTGGGCGATTGCACCACCACGGCAGCCGTCGTGGCATTGAGCGCATTTTCGAGGCTGGAGAGATCAACCTGGCCCGATTCTTCGTAAGGGAGTTCCATAAGCTCGGTGCCCAGATGGCGGACGAATGTCTTCAGGACCTGGTAGTACTCCGGATGCACCGTACGGGCCACCAGGACGCGGTTGCGTCGCGTGACGCGCAAGGCCATCAAAACGGCCTCAGTCGTGGCCGTGGAGCCGTCGTAAAGCGAGGCGTTGCCCACCTCCATGCCGGTGAGTTGCGTCATCAGGGTCTGGAATTCAAACATTGCTTGCAGCGTGCCTTGGGCAATTTCCGCTTGGTACGGCGTGTAAGCGGTGAAGAATTCGCTTCGCGAAAGTAAAGCGTTGACCGCCACGGGTACGTAGTGCGTGTACGCCCCGGCGCCTAGCAGTGAGACATACTCGGCTGCGCTCCGTTGCGCGGCTTGGCGAAAGTACTCCAGGATCTCGGGCTCGGAGAGAGGCCCCGGGAGGTTTAGCGGGCCTCGCAACCTTAATTCCTCCGGAATCCGGTCAAAGAACTCCTCCACGCTGCTTCGGCCGGTGGCGTTCAACATGGCGGCGCGGTCGGAGTCAGAGTTTGGTAAATAACGCATTAGGTGGATTTTTCCTTCCGGATATAGGCTTCGTATTCATCGGCGCTCATCAGCTTTTCGATCTCACCTCGATCCGATAGCCTCACTTGGACCAGCCACGCTTCGCCGTGGGGATCGGTGTTCAGCATTTCCGGATTGTTCTGAAGCTTGGCGTTCACGCCGGTCACCTCTCCGCTGACGGGAGAGAAAATTTCCGAGACCGCTTTCACCGATTCCACGGTCCCCAGGCTATCGTTGGCAGCGACGTGCTCGCCCGGTTTTGCAACCTCAACGTAAACAATGTCGCCTAGTTCCTTCTGGGCGAAGTCCGTAATGCCGATGGTGCCGATTTCTGCGTCCACCCGGATCCATTCGTGCTCTTTGGTGTAGAGAAATTCTTGGGGATACATGGACAGTTCCTTTCCGGAAAACCAAAAATCGAAACTCGAAACTCGAAACTTGGAGCGAATTTCGAGTTTCGAATTTCGTCTTTCCCGATATCCTGATTACCCGATCTTGGGCCTCTTGTAAAAGGGTAGAGGTACGATCCGAGCCCCTGCCCGCCTGCCACGAATTTCGATCTCGACCTCGCTGCCCGGACTCGCCAGCGGGGAGGAGGTGTATGCCATGCCAATGTTTTTCTTTAGGAACGGTGCGTATGAACCGCTCGTCACACGCCCCGCCAACGCGCTTGCTATGTAGAGATCATAGCCGTCGCGCGCAATTCCCTGGCCCGTCATTTCGAGACCCACCAGCTTCTTGCGCGTGCCTCGCGCCCGCTGCTCGATCAGGGCGTCACGGCCGATGAACTCGCCCTTGTCGAGCTTGGTAATCCAGCCGAGGTTGGCTTCAAGCAAGGTCGTATCCTCATCGAGTTCATGCCCGTAAAGCGGGTAGCTGGCTTCCAGGCGCAAGGTGTTCCTGGCGCCCAGTCCTGCGGGAATCAATCCCTCCGGCTTGCCGGCTTCGATCAGCGTGCTCCACACTCGCTCGGAGTCGCCGGGTGCGAAATAAAATTCAAATCCATCTTCGCCGGTATAGCCGGTGCGCGCCAGGAGGCCCTCCACACCGCAGAACCGGGCGCGGCAGAACCAATAATACTTGAGCCCCGAAAGGTCGACGCTGCTTACTTTGCGGACGATTTCCGCAGCGCGCGGTCCTTGCAGGGCAAGTTGCGCGTATTCGCTCGAAACATTGCGCACCTCCGCCCCCACGGAGTTGTGCCCAACGATCCAATCGAAATCCTTGTCGGTGTTCGCCGCGTTGACGCAGATGAGAAATTGATCGTGCGTCAACCGATGCACCACACAGTCATCGACGCAGCTTCCCTTGGGATGCATCAAAGCGCTGTATTGGGCCTGAAAATCCCTCAGGCGGGATGCGTCGTTCGAGGTGATGTGCTGGAGGAGAGACAAAGCGTGGGGTCCGCTGATTTCAATCTCCCCCATGTGGCTGACATCGAAAAGCCCGGCTGTGTTCCGCACGGCAAGGTGCTCCTGAATAATGCCGGAATACTCGACCGGCATTTCCCACCCGCCGAACTCCACCATCTTGGCCCCGAGCGATTTGTGCAGTCCGTTGAGCGCCGTCCGCTTTAGAGCCGCTCGCGCCGGCGCCAAATTCTCTCTCACAAGCGACATAACCTGTTAAAGTTAAACAACTCAACCTAACACACTCTCAACAACTCGGTCAAGGCAACGAACCAACGAACAACGGGCCACTGACGCCTGACAACTGACGACTGTATACTGAAATCATGGACACAGGCAGGGAAGAAAAGGAACGTGTGCTGGAATGCTTCCGCCGCTGGGGATACCTTCAGGCGGACCTTGACCCCGTCGGGTACCTCGAGCCGGAGGCGGTTCCCGAACTCGAGCTGGCAGGGGAAATTGCAGACTACGCGCGGCGCATTTATTGCGGCAAGATCGGCGCCGAGTTCATGCACATCCCGCTGGCCGAGAAGCGCCGCTGGGTCGCAGAACGGCTTGAGACCGACGTGCCGGCGCCGGACCGGCCGCACGTCATGATGCGCTTGATTGAGGCGGGACTGTTCGAGCAGGTTCTCCAGTCGCGTTACCCCGGAACGAAGCGCTTCTCGCTTGAGGGCGTCATCGCTTTGCTGCCGCTTCTGGACGAGGCCTTGGATAGGGCGGGGCAGTTGGGCGCTGAGCAGATTGTCATGGGGATGAGCCATCGCGGGCGGCTGAACGTCATGGTTCTGGTGGTGGGAAAGTCGCCGATGAATATCTTCGCTCGCTTCGAAGATATCGATCCGCGACGTGTGCTGGGCGGTGGCGACGTCAAATATCATTTAGGCGCCACCGGAGATTATCAAACCCAGCACGGCCAGACGCTTCACATCCACCTGGTGTCGAATCCCAGCCACCTCGAGGCCGTCGATCCTGTGGCCGTGGGCCGCGCTCGCGCCAAGCAAATGCGGCTGGGCGAGGAAGGTCCGCGGCGGATTCTGCCCATTCTGCTGCACGGCGATGCAGCCTTGGCAGGGCAGGGAACTGCGGCGGAAACCCTGAATCTCGCAACCCTGCGCGGTTTTTCGGTGGGAGGAACAGTGCACGTGGTGGTCAATAACCTGATCGGGTTTACCGCCAACCCTGAGGACCTTTACGCTACGCGGTTTGCCTCCGATGTGGCGAAGCGGCTGCCCATTCCGATCTTCCACGTCAACGCGGAAGACCCTGAGGCAGTGGTGCGCGTGGCGCGATTGGCGGTAGAGTACCGCTACGCCTTCTCGAGCGACGTGGTGGTGGACCTGATTGGCTACCGCCGCCACGGGCACAGCGAATTGGACGACCCTACGGTGACGCAGCCTGTTCGCTATCGCAAAATCGCTCAGATCCCGCCGCTTTGGGAGTCCTATGCGCGAAGGATTGGAGTGGACCCGGCGGGGACGATTCAGAAAATCCGCGGTCAATACGAAGCTGATCTGAAAAACGCCCGCGCCATTCGCAAGATTCCGATGTTGCGCGAGTTGCCCGCCTATTGGGACGCTTATACCGGCGGCGCGTACGAGGCCGCGTTCGAGGTTGATACGCGCGTCGAGGCGGACGAGCTTCGCCAAATCGGACAATCACTGGCGCGCCCGCCGGAAGGTTTTAACGTTCACCCCAAAATCAAGCGCCTCATCGAGCAGCGGCTGCAAATGGCGCGCGGCGAGCGCCCCGTGGATTTCGGGATGGCGGAGGCTCTGGCCTTTGGTTCGCTTCTGCACAAGGGGATTCCGGTTCGCCTGAGCGGGCAGGATAGCCGCCGAGGCACTTTCAACCAACGCCACGCGGTGCTTTTCGATACGGAAACCGCAGCGGAATATACACCCCTCTGCCATTTGCAAGCCGGGCAGGGCCGCTTCGAGGTTTACGACTCGATCCTTTCAGAAGCTGCCGTGTTGGGATTCGAGTATGGGTTCAGCCGCGACTACCCTGAAGCGCTCGTCCTTTGGGAGGCGCAGTTCGGAGACTTTGCCAACGGCGGGCAGGTGATGATCGACCAGTTTATTGCCGCCGGTGAGGATAAGTGGGGACTGTTGTCCGGACTTGTTTTGCTCTTGCCACACGGCTTGGAGGGCCAGGGGCCGGAACACTCGAGCGCCCGCCTCGAGCGCTTTCTGCAACTCGCCGCGCGGGACAACATCCAGGTCTGCCAGCCGTCCACCGCCGCTCAGTATTTCCACTTGTTGCGCCGCCAGGCCCTGCGCGCCTGGCGCAAACCCCTGGTGGTGCTTACTCCCAAGAGCCTGCTCCGGTACTCGGGCGCCGCATCGGGTCTCGAAGCCCTGACTTCACGCTCGTTTGCGCCCGTCATCCCCGACCAGGAGACTGCCCGAGCGGAGCGCATCTTGGTGGCCACGGGCAAGATCGTGCACGAACTGCGCGCCGAGCGCAAAAAGCTGAACGACTTGCGAACCGCCATAGTCTCCCTCGAGCAGCTTTATCCTTTTCCGGAAGACGCACTGACGGCGGCCATTAACCAGCACAATGCGGCGCGGGAAATCGTCTGGGTGCAGGAGGAACCCGCCAACATGGGGGGGCTTTTCTATGTGATGCCGCGCTTCCGCCGAATCTTCAGAAACTGGCCGGTGCGATCCATAAAGCGCTCGGCCAGTCCCAGCCCTGCCACAGGCTCCGGCAAGGCGCACGAGTTGGAGCAAAAAACCCTGCTTGGGTTGGCGTTTGCAACCGCCAAGTTGGCGGTGTAGGGGCGCGCCATGGCGTGCCCTTAGTGATTCCTTCACAGCGGCAGAGCCGCAAACTCGCGGCGTACTACCTGATAATCACTCCGCAAGCGACGCGCGGACCGGCGTTGCCCGCAGGATCGGTCTTCCCGTCGTCCGGCTTCGCATGGATAACCAGCGCGGTGCCACCCTCGTGAAAGAGCGAGTTCGCCCCCTCTCCCAGTGTCACCCCGGGGACCATTACGCGGACATGGGCTTTCCCGTCGGGGCCTACCTCCAGGTTTTGCAGATCACCCAGGTGATGGCCCATCGGATTGTCCCAGCCGTGCTGCTTGCCTTCCGGATTGAAGTGCGGTCCTGCCGAGGCAAAGTCGGGCGCCTGGCAGCGTCCCACGTTATGAACGTGGAATCCGTGCACGCCGGGAGTAAGGCCGGAAACTTTCAGGTCCAGTTGAACTCCATTGGCTTTCTGGGTGAATACGGCGGTGCCCACAGGCGCGCCTTTGGCGTTCAATAGGTCGGCCTTAGCCTTCTTGGATGCTTGCACGCAAATTGAACATACGAGTAAACAGAAGACTGCAGAAAACAGCAGCAGTTTCTTCATCGTTGAATATCCTCCTGTGAAGATTGAATGACTAGGCGCTCTGCATCCTGGAGACGCGCTTGCGAGTAGTAAAGTCTATACCTTTTCTGCTCCGTCAAGTTTGCTCAGTTCGCGATCAAACGTGCCTAGCGGCAAATGCCCGGACTTCCGGGCCAGTTCCAGCAGAAGACAATCTGAAAAGCCCAGCGCTGGCCGCTTGCGGAAACACTTGAGCGCCGCCGCAACAGCGTCTGAGTCTTCTAGTGTTAAATCCTTGTGGTTGAGAAGAATCTCAATTACCGAGGCAATCTCGCCGGGACCGCGTCCGTACACGGTGGAAAGGACCCAAGCAGTTTCTGCGAGGGCTAAGACTGAGACCCACGCGCCGGTTTCCACCCACCGGTCGGCTGAAGCCGACTGCCGAGCATCGTCACGGGTGAGGAGCCGCACGAGGACATTGGTATCAACGGCGCGCATGACGCTCCCGCACGTACTTTTGGATTCCCTGTTTCAGTTCTTTGAGGGTACGACGTCTCGGGGCCCCCCCGGGGAAAAGCACCCGATGGGCATCCTCTGAACTGTACCGAGCCGACCGCCGCACGACGATCTTCCCGCCTTCGTCACTCCACTCCAGAACCGATCGTGGGCCGAGGCCAAGCCTCCGGCGAACTTCCGCGGGTACCGATATCTGTCCTTGCGCCGTAACTTTGGATCGCGCCAATGTCATGATCCTATATTACCACGGTAATGCAAGCGGGAAGCGCGGGCTCCGGGTTTTGAAAGCGGCGTCGTCTGGATTTTCTAATCGCGTGGAGAGCACTGGTAGCTTTGACTTTTGCTTTATGTCCTCATAGAATGAAAATCCATGAGCTGGATTGATGAACGCGTGGAACAACGACGCAGGCTGGCGGAACGCAACAAGGCTTTGGCTGAGGGCGCCGAGGTGCTGTTCAATAATTTATGGGAGGAGATTACTGCCCAGGCCAAGGAGGCTCAGGAAAAGTCCGTCGCAGTTGGAACCACCAACGGCTCTGCGCATGAGAGGCTTGTGTGGGCGCCGAATGTCTCCAGTTTGGCTCAGCCCACGAATCGCCGTGAGTTGAAGATAAGCCTCCGCAAGGAGCGCGAACAAATAGCTGTATCTGGAACCGAGTTTTCAATGATTCTATCCATCGACGTCGGCGAAGACGGAGTGGTTTGCCTCAAGCACAACGGAAAACCCGTCCTGATCCAAGAAGCTGCCAGGTTAATCCTCGACCAATTTCTGTTCCCCGAACTACAGACCAAGAAATCATAGCTGGAATTTCCTTTGAAGCGCTAATTCCCAACATGTTGTTGCGCCGCGAAGATTTTTTGGCGTTCGCGGCGGCCCAGAACAGCCCAACACAAAGGGCACAGAGAAAAGCCCACAGCGCGCGCAGAGAAGAAAAACCGTCTGTATCTCTTTCTCCGTGATCTCTGTTGGCTTTCTCTCCGTGGCCTCTGTGTTGGAGGCTTTTGGTTGCGGCCCCGCTGCGCTGAACTATTAAGGATGAGATTCTTCGCGGCGCGCGAAGAATCTGTATTTGGTTGGGGCGTTGCCGCGCGGTACTACATCCGAGTGGCTCTGGCAGTTCCTACAAGCGGTTCCTTCAGGGCCCGGTGACGACCGGCAGTTCGACGAAGCTTGCGTGGCCGGGCGCGTGGTAGACCCGCTGCGTCGCTTTGTGAAAATCCTCCGGCTTAGCCCAGAAGATATTGGGCACGAAGGTCTGGGGATTGCGATCGTAGAGCGGGAACCAACTGGACTGAATCTGCACCATGATCCGGTGGCCCGGCAGGAAGACGTGGTTCGCCGTCGGCAGGGCGAAGCGGTAGAGCAGCGGCTCACCGGACGCCAGGGCTTTGGGCGTTTCGAAGCTCTCACGATAGCGCCCGCGGAAGATATCCGCCGCGATCATCAGTTGGTAGCCGCCCAGGTGCGGCTCCTCCGCCACCTCGTCGGGATAGACATCAATCAGCTTCACCACCCAGTCCGAGTCCGTGCCGCTGGTTGAGGCGACCAGATTCGCCATGGGCTGCCCGCTGATTTTCGTCGCGGTCGTCAAATAATCAGAAACGAACGCCAGCACGTCCGTGCGCCCGGAGGCTTCGCGCTGGTCCTCCACCAGCCAATGCGGCCACGGGTGTTCCTCATCATAGCCCATGGGCCGAACCGGCCGCGGAACGTAGGGCACGGGTTTGGCAGGGTCGGAGACATATTCGTCGAACGCCGAACCGCCTGCACCGGGCGGCGCAAATCCCAGCTTCAGCCCGGCCTCGAGGTAGAGCGGCGTGGGGCGGATCGCGCAGCCGCCGGCGCAGCCCGCCGGCCAGCCCGGCAGCCGGCGCCACACATTGGTTCCGGTTTCAAACATTGTGGCGGGCGCAGTATCCATGGGCGGCGCGCCATCTTTGAGGAAATGGTCGAGGAACGGCCGCAGAATTTCGCGGCGGAAGTAGAGCCCGGTGTCGCTCCCGAAGTGCAGCGGGCCGAGCGTGCTGCCGTCGCCTTCCTCCCCGCCGTGATTCCAAGGGCCGATGACCAGGAAGACCTTGTCGTTGCCGGTGTCTTTCGGCTTGATCGCTTTGTAAACGGCCGCGGCGCCGTAGATGTCCTCCTGGTCCCAGAAACTGCCAACCAGCATCATCGGCACTTTCAGCGGTTGGCCAGCCAGGATGCGGTCCATGGCCTGGCCGCTCCAGAAGGCATCGTAGCTCGGATGCTCCAGAAGCTTGCGCCAGAAGCCCACCTGCTCGACCCCGTGCAGCCGCCCGAGTTCGCCCGCCGATCCGGCCCGCAGGTAGAGGTCGTAATCGTCAAAGCTGTCCGTCCACCACTTCTCCCCGCTGGATCGCGTTGCTTCCTGTTCGTAGACGTAAGTGATGTTCTGCTCGCGGAAGGCGCCGTTGTGAAACCAGTCGTCACCCATCCATCCGTCCACCATGGGGTTCATGGGAATCGAAACCTTGAGCGCCGGGTGAGGGTTCACCAGCGCCATCAGGGGCAGAAAACCGTCGTAGGAGATGCCCAGGATTCCGACATTGCCGTTTGATTCCGGGATGTTCTTCACCAGCCAGTCGATGGTGTCGTAGGTATCCGTGGAGTGATCGACAGGAGTCGGGTTCAGCGGGCCGTGCAGCGGGCGGGTCATCACATAGTCGCCCTCGGAGCCGTGCTTGCCGCGTACGTCCTCAATGGCGCGGATGTAGCCGCCTTCCACGATGACTTCCGTGAGGTTGTCATAGCCTTCAAGAATGGGGCCGAGGTGAGAGCTGTCCGCGTGGGTCACCATGCCCGTCGCGTTGTACGGCGTTCTCGTCAGCAGGATCGGCGCGCGCCGCGCGCCCTTCGGAATAATGATCACCGTGTGCAGCTTCACACCGTCGCGCATGGGGATCATCACGTCGCGCTTGGTGAAGTCGAAGCTGGTCGTCACCGGCGAGAACTTGGCGGGCGTCTCGCTGGGAAAGTCGGGGTACTTGGGCTCGGGCGCAGCGGATTGCGCTGCGGCAACAGCGGCGAACAGGAGGATTCCAAACGCCACGGCTAAAATGCGAAGCAGTTTCATGTTCGTCCTTGGACAGTATTCGTCCTTGGAAAGTAGATGCCCGAAGGGCATCAAGATCATTAGCCGTAGGTGAAACCTAGGGTCTGTTGCCCGACGCCCCTCGACTTCTGGCGACCCCGAAGGGGTCGAAGGCGCGCTCGTTCAACCCCTTCGGGGTTGGGCAGCCAGGGGGGCGCGCTCTCCGTAGGTTTCACCTACGGCTAATGACCTTGGGTCCCTCCGGGACCCGGCATCTCTAACTTTGAAAACCGCTCTAGAAGACTCGGCAGTTGGCCGGCAAAAGCCGAGCGCGCCAGAACCAGATTGCAACCGGCGTCGCGCGCCGCAGCAATGAGTTCGTTCTGGACGTGAGAAACAAAACCCACAGCCGGGATGTTTTCGGTCCTGGCCTCAGCCTTGAGGGCGCGCAAAACCTCCAACGCCTTCCCGGAGCGATGGTTAAGATCAATAATCAGGGCGGTCGGAGAGGCCTCGACTGCCAGTTCCGGCAGGCCCTCAGGCTGCGCCGCCTTCACTTCGACTCCTAGGTGCTTGGCCGTCTCCTGGATTTTGGAGAGAAACAGAAGGTCGTCAACCATCGCCAGAATCATCGCTGACTCTCAGAATCGGGAGATCTGCTGATCGGGAAATCGGGTGAACAAAAGTCATCGTAACACAGGAGTGAAGAAAACAACCAGATTGGGGTGTGCCCGGTAATTTCCTAGTGAACGCTAGCGCATCAGACCGATGCGGTCCATGAACCGTTGGAAGCGCGGGTCGGCACGGAGGTTGTCAACTCCGGGCTCGTGACCAAGGTAAATGACGTAGTCACAGCGGTCCTCGGCAGCCTGATCCAACCAGCGGAAGGCCTCATCCTTATCGTTCAACCCCGCCGCGATCCCCACCATATAAACCGCCGGCACGTATCTCTTCTTTGAAAGTTTCATGAGCGCGCTCAGGTAGCTCCGAGCTTGTGCCTTATCGCCCGAAAGGGCGTAGACAGCGCCGAGTCCCATCATCAATGTAGGGTTGCCGGGATAGAGGGTGCTTGCCCTCCGGAACTCGGCGATGGCTTGAGGGAACATGCCCTTCCGCTCATAAGAGCGGCCCCGAAAATAATAGGCCAGAAAGAAGTTCGGATCGAGTTCCAACGCCCTTTGGCACTGCTCGAGAGCCCGATCATACTGGCCCGCGTAAAAAAATACCTGGGCAGCTGCTGTGTTCATGTTGATTGAGAGCGGATCGAGTTCCTGGGCTTTTTGTATTTCCACAATCGCTTTGTCCATTTGGTCTGTCGCCACCAAATACAGCGCGTACCACTGGTGACCGGTGGCATAGCCTGGATTGAGTTCCAACGCTTCTTGAAACTGTTGCTCCGCCTCCCTCCGTTTCCAGTCGTAAGCGAGCCGGATATAAGCCAGGGAGACGTGTGCCTCCGCAAGCGAACTGTCAAGCGCTAGGGCTTTCTCGGCGGCTTCCTCCGCCTTGGGAATGGCTTGCCGGGGAGGTAGCGCGTCGTTGGGAACCGAGCCTAGAAGCTCATAGGCATCCGCCAGCCCCGCGTACCCCGGGGCGAAATCGGGATCGGCCGCGATGGCCTGCTGAAATTCCTGGATGGCGTTGGCAATCGCTTTGGGAGTTCGTTGGCTCCACTGATAGCGGCCGCGCAGGTACGCGTCGTGTGCCTTTGGGTTCACAGGATGCGTAACCGCAAGGCTGGCCTGCTCTTGGGGCGTCAGCGTGAGTTTGATTTGGCGCGCGATGGCTCCTGCCACGTCGCTCTGCAGGGCCAGCACGTCGGCTTCGCTCCGCGAGTAGCTGTCAGCCCAAAGTTGGGCCTGGTCGCTTACCTGAATCAGTTGTGCTGTGATGCGGACCTCGTTGCCGCCGTGTTGCGTGACACTCCCTTCCAGAAGGTACTTCACCCGCAGTTCGCGTCCAATCTGAGCGATGCTCTTAGCTCCTACGTTCCGTGCCGAAGTGGGTGCGATTACGCCCAGCTTCTCCGGATGCAGACGCGCCAATTGGGTAGTCAGTTCCTCCGTGAATTCCATGCAGAAGTATCCCTGATTCTGGTCGCCGCTCAAATTCTGAAAGGGAAGCACGACCAGCATCACTCTTGCCAGTGGTCGATGAAAGACCGGCCAAAGGAAGTAGGCCGCCAGAGCGATGAACGCCAACGGAACTGCCGCCACACCGGCGTGCCGCCTTCGGGCCTCGAACTTCTTCCGTCTCCATAACCTGCGGTCAGGCTCCGGAGGATTTGAAGGATCCTGGCGGTCGCACCGCCAAGCCTCTAACTTAGACTTGCCGGCGTAGGCTCGGCCCTCCCCAACCCCGCCTGTTCCAGCCGCTGATGTAAGCGCGGCACGCCCCGCAGTTCCTGCGCCGGCGGACTGCCCCGACGCCCTGTCTCGCTTCAGTCGCTCGAGGTCGGCACGCAGTGCTCCGGCGCTCTGGTAGCGCAACGCGCGGTCCTTCTCCAGAGCCTCGTTGATGATCTCTTCCAGCTTGACGGGCAATTCCGGATTCAATTTCACGGGCGAGGTGGGCATCATGTGGAGAATCCCGTCGAAGATGGCCGCCGTGGTGCTGCCCGAGAAGGCTTGCCGCCCCGTGGCCATCTCGTAAAGCACGACGCCCAGACTGAAGAGATCGGTGCGTGCATCCAGCTCCTTGCCCAGAGCTTGTTCGGGCGACATGTAGGCCACTGTGCCCATGGCCACGCCTGGGCTCGTCAGGTGCTCGGAATCAATTGATCCAGTCGGTGTATCTTGTAGGGCCGAACCGCGTTCGGCCTTCTCCAACGGGCGAGCGCCGCTCGCCCCTACCGTCAGCTTCGCCAACCCGAAATCCAGAATCTTCGCCTGCCCGCGCGGGGTAATGAAAATATTCGCCGGCTTGAGGTCGCGGTGCACGATGCCCTTCGAGTGCGCGGCATCCAACCCGTCGGCAATCTGGATGGCGAGTTCGAGCAATTCGTCCGCTCGTAGCGGCGGCTTTATGCCGCCACGTTCGGCTTGGCGGGGTAAACCCGCCGCTACCGCTAGCCGCTGCTTAAGCGTCTGCCCGTCCAGCAACTCCATGGCGATAAACGGGTGACCGCTGCCCTCGTCAATATCGTAGATGGTGCAGATATTGGGGTGGTTGAGGGCGGAGGCGGCCTGGGCTTCGCGCTGGAAGCGCTCGAGCGCCTGATGATTCCTGGACATTTCGTCCGGCAGGAACTTGAGCGCCACGAAGCGGTGGAGCTTGGCGTCCTCAGCTTTGTAGACGACACCCATTCCTCCGCCCCCAAGCTTCTCCAGGATGCGGTAGTGGGAGACGGTTGTGCCGGTCATCTCGCTGAGCCTCGACTACGCTGACGGTGGATGCCCTGATGGGAAGGTATCTTAACATGAATTACCCGGCGGAGCGAGTTGGACAGCCACCGTTGGGTGTGCTTAGATCCCCAATCAGCATCCCATTACGCCGCCCCGCGGGAAAAGACTTGACGAGCTGCCGCCGACATGATAGGCTACATGCGGATGTTAGGTTGCCCCGCAAGGTTTTATCGGACTCAGCAGGGACCCCCGCAGTCTGAATTCCCGAACGGACAACTTGGCACTGGTTTTTTGTGGGGGCGGCCCTTTTGGCCGCCCTCGATGGAAGTCCGGTTCGCGGGAAGGGTGGGCAGAAGGAACCGCTTCTATGAGCAAGTTGAGGGAACAAAGCGAGAATGTCTATGAAAACAAACAGTCGAGGAGTCGAAGAGCCGAGGAGTTGAGGAGTCACGGGGCCAATTCAAGAAGTCGGGTCGGATGGTGACGGTTTGTCACTCCATAACCCTCGACTCTCGACTTCTCGACTCAAATCCGACGGAACAAAGCGAGAATGTCTATGAAAACAAAGGATCAGGGTTGAATAATGTTGTGCCGGAAAACCATGGAATCACCCAGTCAGCCGATTAGCCGGTCTCCTGATCCCCCAAACGATGGTGGGCAGTATGGCCCACCTCTTCGCTGCGGGGGTGCTTCAAAAGCCACATTCTCAAGCCCGCGCTCGCGGTTTCAAGTTGTTGAAACTCCGCGTCCGCGAGATGAGCAACGCGCGAGGTAGCGAATGTCATTCATATGGGCCGTACGATCTGCTGGGGGAGCGCCAGAAGGTCGCCAATTGGGGAGACAAGCTCGCCATGACAAAATGTCGTCGGTCTTAGGCTGGCATGGGAATTGCACTCCATTGTTGGATTTCTGCAATCGCTCGTCTGACATTATGCCGCACGGAATTCGACGCTTCGGAAACTTTCACGCAGAATCTGACACCCTTTGACGGAGGCTGATTT
>Ga0181532_10000355_pt1 | contig 47560 bp, 38 predicted proteins | sample PEATcosm2014_Bin_33_FD_119768 | JGI IMG/M metagenome (GOLD analysis project Ga0181532, IMG submission 119768) | Peatland microbial communities from MTU Mesocosm Facility, Houghton, MI, USA - PEATcosm2014_Bin11_30_metaG | ecosystem: Environmental > Terrestrial > Soil > Wetlands > Peat | place... | reverse complement strand
CAGGCCGATGGTGCTGGGCGGAGCGACTATTTTCACGTTGGCCGGCGAATCCTGCGCCTGCGCAATGCCGCTGACCGACACAACAACGATAATCACCAATGTGGTGAGCAAGAACAAACTCCTTTTCATTTACGTCTCCTTATTCGCTGAAATAGTTTGCGAGGGTCCCGGCAGATGTCGGCCCTCGAGGATTGAAATTATGGGGATGCCAGGCGCTTTTGAGCAGCCGGCCAGCTTGATGTGCTCTATGCCGTTTTCGTCGCTCCGTCCAAAAAGCTCCTGCCATGCTTTCTGAGTCGGCACTGCATTCCCAAATATTGCGCTTAAGGCTCAACCGACCTGTCCACCGACTTTGCTGCACCCGGCCTTCCACGAAGTCTTCGGCCTACAACCATGACTTAGCAATAAAACTGCAGAAGAGGTCGCAAAAAGCTGCAACAAAATGCCCTATTGGGCCACATCCGAGAGAACAACCCTTGTGATTCATCCGGAAACCCCAGTTTGTCTGCAGGCGAAAACAACCTACGACTCCGGTTGCAGTCCGAAGGTTGCCATGCGCTTGGCACTATACCTTATCCTTGCGCTCTACTACAACGGTCGTAAACAAACTAACAAGGTCACAAATCGGGTGCGCTGGATTCGATTTCGGCTCTTTTCGTCCCATTCGTTCCGACGACCTTAGAACGGTGGAGTCTGACGCTGATCTTGAACGGGTCGCTTTGTCTCCGCTGCCCACGTTTTGGAAAGGAACGGTAACGCCATTCATTGTTCAACTTCGATTGCGCCCGGTACTTTAAGCATGCGGTCGATCGCGACCGCCATGCCGAAGTAAAAGAATAAGAGCATGACTAGCGTCTCATCGTTCAGGCAGAATTCGACCAGGGAAGGCACAAGAAGGGCGACGAAGCTGGCGAACACTCCGACCACAACTCCGGCTGCAAACCGGCTGCGCTGGCGCACCCGGCCAAACAAGCCAACAAGAAAGATGAGGTTGGCCACCACGAACCACAGCCACGCGGCGAGGGTAGGCAGCCCACGTTCCACGGCGAGTTGCACCAAGTCCGAGTGAAAGTGGTATTGCACGTGGTACAACGCATAGGCGCGGATGTTCCACTCCTGCCAGTGATTGACAACAGTCCCCATCCCAACCCCAAACCACGGGTGCTGCCGAACCAGACGCAGTCCATCCTGCCACATAAGCAGACGGTAGCTAGTTCCAGCGTCGTGAACGCCGATCCAGCCCAACCGGCGAAAGTGATGTATCCAGAATGTCGCTACGAGGATGAGTCCACCCAGCAAGCCAATCCCCCACATGCGCACGCGCATTCCGGCAAGCAGCAGCAACGCGACGAAACAGCCGACGGCCAAGCCTGCAATGGGGGCACGAGTCTGCGTAGCAATAATGGTCATTGCGAGCGAGAGGAAGATGATCACGAACAGTACTCGAAGCATTGGTTTACGCGGTTGGGCACTCAGCATCATGGACCACGCCAGGCAGCCGATGGGCATCAACGTCCCGGCGAAAATGACATAGTGCCTGAGCGTGCCTTGCGCACGCACTGGTGTGGCACGGGCGAATCGAAGGAGTTCGGCGCGGGACCAGCTCTGGAGGAAATCTTCTCTCCTGATAAATGTATGCCGTCTGTTGTATGGCACGCCTCGGAGAAACTCAAGGCGAAGGATGGACCCCTGCGGGCTGTTGTCCACTCTCTGTTCTAATTGCGCGGCAGTGTGTACGCCATGGCCGCTCACACCGGTAATGATGTCATCGCTGCGGATGCCCGCCCGGAACGCCGGGGTCACCGGGAGGATTTGTTTCACCTGCACACCAATGCCGTAGGTATATTGCCATGCGGTGAATATCGCGGCCGCCAAGCCTGAGAGTAATAGCAGGAACACGAGGATGCGCACTTGGCTCAAGCTGTTCAGATTCTGGGCAAACAGGATGCCAACTGCTATCAGGCAAACGAACTTCATCTGGACCCAACTCAGGTACGGATCGGGGCTGAGCAGCGTCGAGATCGCGCTAAGAACGACGTAGGCGAGCAGCGGAGCCGTTAGAGGCTGCGGGAAAGGACGCCTGCGTTGAACGGCCATCTTGACCAGCCAAAGTACAAATGCAATCTGCCACGCGTGTTGCGCCCCCTTGATGGAGTGAGGCAGCAGGATGGCGAACAAACAAAAAAAGAAGAAGATAGCGCTGTCGAGCCAGGATGCCGGTCCCGCTGGCGGCGCGGCTTGCCCCACCCCATTCCCGGCGGCGGGCGGCTCGGCTTCAGGAAGAGAAAAATGCAGTCCAGAGACCATGGAAGAAATTCTGTACGCTTCAGATTACCTGCAAAAAAGCGACTGTCATAGTGTGTGGGACCGCGCTGGACGATTACCGGCCTCGCGGTTTCAATCCTCTATTTCTGAAGAAGTATGATCACCTCTCCGCAAAAGCGGCGGAGCGGGGGGAACCGTAGAATTTCCCTGTCCAGAGACTTTATTCGCCTCCAGAAAGGACGAGCCTTCAAAGCGTCCTCTAGATGAGGCTCCGGGAGTTTTGCGAGTCTTTTCAACATATACGACAGGTGACGCTTTTCGAGTTGTACGTGGCGGAATTCCCGGCAGAATTCCCGAATGTTTTGTTCCGTGAGGGGGGCGTCGCCTGCTTGTGTTTCCTCGGTAGTAAACCGGCGCGCCAGATTTATGAACGGGTTGTCCCACAAGGTTTCGTGGAAGGTGGCTCTTGCCCCAGGTTTGAGAACGCGCAAAAGCAGAGATCCAGCACGCGGATACTTAATGACGTGGTGCAGAACACCGAAACCAATTGCGAGATCAAAAAAATCTTCGGAATAACGGAGCCCTTCTGCATCCATTTGTTCAAATTGAGCCGAGAGTCCGTATCGAGAGGCCGTCTCGCTTGCCGTCTTCGTTGCTTCCCGGGAAAGGTCAAAGCCCCAGACTTGGGCGCCGCGAAGGGCCAAATACATCCCGAGTTTTCCATACCCGCACCCGTAGTCAAGAATGCGAAGGCCACGCACGTCTCCGACTGTGTCCAGAATTTCTCTTCGTAGATCGCCCCACCAGCTCCAACCCCCTTCGCAGAAGGGCGTCAGTTCGACCCGTTCGTAGTTTTCCCGGAACTCTTCCGGCGTTTGCGGATAAGCCTCCAGCGCATGCGCCTTGTAGAAAGCGTCGTGCCATTCACGCTCTGTCGTCTTCAGCGAGGCCTCTTCGCCGGCTGGAACCGTGCATTCCGCCGGGTCATCGTTAGCAGAGGGCGGCAGCACTTCGGGCGAAGAAGTATTCTGTCGAAGGGTCATTAGAGGAACGCTTGTATTCCCGGTAGTGGCGTGAGAGTCTCGAAGACTGATACAGTACATTATAGTGTTGTTGCCCACATCGTTAGGCAATCGAGAGCCCCAGCGCTGAATTCTAAATCTACGGGCTCCAGCGCTTGGGTTGCGGATTTGGTGCGGTAGGAAGTTTCGCCTGCTCAGGCGGCAATTAAAACCGCATTCACCAACGGCTACTGTCTTGTTTGATCGACGCTCCAAACTGCTGAGTACGGTCACGCTGTTACACGACCTTGGGGTGACGTGTGTCGCTTTCGTGGTCGCGTATCTACTACGCAGTTTGCTGGTGCATTTCGAGTTCTTCAGCCGCCACCTGCCAGTCATCTATCCCTTCAGCCATTATGTGCCGCTGCTGATCGCCTTTCTTGTCGTATGGGCGGTGGTTGGTTACTTCTCCAGCTTCTACCGCGATCTGGAGCTCAGCAACCCGATCCAGTTCATCCTGAACATCGTCAGCCAGCTCGGTATCGTGCTGCTGGTCATCTACGCCGGCCTGTATCTGTTCCGCCGCGTGGACATCAGTCGAAGTTACGTGCTGCTGACCGGCGCCGTTGATTTCGTGCTGCTTCTGATCGGACGGGCGGTGTCCTACTCCGGCGTCTCCTGGATGCGCGAACTCCTGGGCCGCTACCACTATTTGCTCATCGTTGGTTGCGGAGCGCGTGCCCGCGAAATGGCGGCGCTCATCGAAGAGAGTCACGGCATGGGGTTGAGGCTGATCGGCTTCGTCGATCCGGATTCCGGGAACCAACATCCCGAAAAGTTGGGCGGCTACGGTGTATTTGAGCTCGACTCAATCGCCAGCGTTCTGCAAGAGAAAGTGGTGGATGAGATCATTTTCGCTGTGAACCTGCAGGAGTTGGCCAGGCTTGAGCCGGTGATAAGGCACTGTGCCGACGTGGGCATGAGGACGCGAGTGGAACTAGAGTTCCTGCCCGCCGCTTACACTCGAATCTATCTGGAAAAGTTTCGGGAAGTGCAGCTGCTGAGCCTGTCCAGCGCGCCTGACAGCGAGTTGCGCCTTTTCTTTAAGCGAGTCTTTGACATTGCACTCTCGGGGGCCTCGCTGGTCGTGTTGTCGCCGCTTCTGGCAGGTATCGCCGCCATGATCAGAATCACATCGCCAGGTCCGGTGCTCTTTCAGCAGACGCGCTGCGGCCTTGGCGGACGGCGCTTCACCCTGTACAAGTTCCGCTCCATGATCAACAACGCGGAGCAGTTGCGCGCTGAGCTTCACCAGTTGAACGAGCTCGACGGCCCGGTGTTCAAGATAAGCGAGGATCCGCGCGTCACGTCGGTGGGACGCTGGCTGCGCCGATTCAGTCTCGATGAGCTGCCGCAGCTATGGAACATCCTGCGTGGCGAGATGTCGTTCGTTGGCCCACGCCCGGCCGTTCCGGAAGAGGTCGAGCAATACCAGGACTGGCAGCGGCGGCGGCTGCGCATGCGTCCCGGTTTGACCTGCACCTGGGTGCTGGAAGGACGCAACCAACTTGACTTCAACCGCTGGATGCAGCTCGACCTCACCTACATTGACAACTGGTCGCTGTGGCTCGACGTGAAGATTTTCCTGCTCACCATCCCCATCGTTCTTTCCGGCCGCGGTGCATACTAGAGGCCGATGGTCTCTGTCCTCATCGTTACCTGGAACTCGGCGCAGTGCCTCGGCGATTGCTTCGCGTCCCTCGCTGGTCAAGACTATCGCGAGATTGAAGTGATTATCGTGGACAATGCCTCGACCGATGGCATGCGGGCCCTGTTGCGCGACGTCGAGTCGCGCTGGCGCGTCATCTACAACGGTTCTAATGTTGGATTTGCCGCCGGCCAGAACCAGGCGATACGCGCGTCAACTGGAGAGTGGGTGCTGTGCCTGAATGCCGACGTCGTGTTGAGCCCTGATTTTGTTAGTCAGTTGGTCGCTGTCGGAGAAGCGCACGCCGAGGCCGGATCCATTTGCGGCAAGCTGCTTCGCTGGGATCCTCAGGCCGGACAGCATAGAACCAACATCATTGATTCCACCGGTATCTACTTCACGCGCAATATGCGCCATCTCGACCGCGGCGCCGAAGAAAAAGACGATGGGCAATACGACCGGGCGCAGTATGTCTTTGGAGCCAGCGGCGCCGCGGCGATGTTCCGTCGCGATTTCATCGAGGCGGTTTCGGTGGAAGGCGAGTTCTTCGATGAGGAATTCTTTGCTTTCCGCGAAGACGGCGATCTCGCCTGGCGCGCACAAGTCATGGGCTGGAAGTGCCTGTACACGCCGGCTGCGGTGGCGTGGCATGTGCGGCGCGTCACGCCCGAGCGCCGCAGAGACCTGCCGCTTGTCATCAACTGGCATTCGGTGAAAAACCGCTTCCTGATGCGCGGCAAGAACGCCTCGGGTCGGGTCTGCTGGCGGCTGTTTTTCCCGGTGGTATGGCGAGATCTTATGACACTCGGCTATGCCCTGCTGCGCGACTGGCGCATGCTGTCGGCGGTGGTTTACCCGCTGCGAGCCTATGGCAACATCCGCCACAAACGGGTCATCATCCAGTCGCGCCGCCAGGTTTCCGACCGCGATTTGCTATGGTGGTTCTGCGATACGCCGCGAGCCGTGGATGTGGAACTGGCCAGCAATGACCAAGAGCGAAAAGCGAAGAGCGAACAGCGGAAATGAAGATCGCCATTGTCGGCACTCGGGGAATCCCTAACCGCTATGGCGGTTTCGAGCGCTTTGCCGAGCAAATCAGCTCACGCTTTGCCGACCTCGGGCATCAGGTCACCGTCTATTGCCGCAGGGCGTTCACCCAGCCTGACGACATCTACGATCGCCGCGTGCGGCGCGTCATTGTCCCCAGCTTGCACCAGAAGCACCTCGACACCTGGGTCAGTACCTTCTTTGCTGCTGTGCATGTCGCGTTCAGCGACAACGATATTGTCCTGCTATGCAACGTGGCGAACAGTCCGTTCGCGTACATTCCGCGACTGTTCGGCAAGCCAGTGGTGCTCAACGTCGACGGTCTCGACCGCAAGCGCGAGAAGTGGAAGGGCCTGGGCGCACAGGTTCTGCATTTCTGCGAGTGGATGTCGTCGTTCAGCTCCAACCAGCTCGTGACCGATGCCAAAGCGATCCACGACTACTATCTCGAAAAGTATGGCAGCGAGTCGGTCATCGTTGGTTACGGCTCGGAAGCGCCGGCGAGTGACCATAGCTCCGAAGGCCCAGCGAGCGACTACAGCCTGAACGGTTTCGATCTCGAAGCCGGCCGTTATGTGCTTTACGTCAGCCGCCTTGAGCCGGAGAACAATCCTGACCTCGTCTTGCGCAGTTGGCGTAACGTGCGCAGCGACTGGCCTCTGGTTGTGGTGGGCGACAATCCCTACAAGCCAAACTACATTGAGCGGCTGAAATCACTCGGCGACGAGCGGGTGCGCTTTATGGGAGCAATCTACGGAGACGGCTACTGGGCGCTGCAGAAACACGCCGGCGTGTTTGTCTTTGCCTGCGAGATCGGCGGCGTTCATCCCGCGCTCATCGAGGCCATGGCGGCCAGCAACGCTGTGCTCTATCTCGACACGCCGGAGAATGCTGAGACCGCAGGCGACGCCGCGATGCGCTATGAAAAGTCGGAAGACGATCTTGCCGTGAAATTACAGTCGTTGCTCGACGATCCGGCTGCTCGCGAGCAGTTGGCCGCACGCGCCAAGCAGCGCGCCGACGCGCTCTATCGCTGGGACGTGATCGCGGAGAAGTACGAGAAGTTGTTCGAAAAGCTGACTAACAGGTAGTCAGCACTTAGTCCTGTTCCACCGCGTCAGGTGGGACTTCGCCGCGCTCTTCCTCCATCGCTTCCAAATCGTTAAGCACAGCTTTTCGTAACTGGGTGACGTCGTACCGATTCATCACAAGGACTTGGGGCAGGGACATGAAGTTTGACTTGTTCGCGCGCAGCATCTTCTCCAACCCGGCGGGAGTTGCCACGAAGTAAGTTTGTTGCCAGGCGTGACCCGTCGATTTGTCATACAGGTCCACTGTAAGCTCATCGGCAAAGCTGTCGCGGTCTGGCGGACCGGCCGCGATTTCGAACTTGGCAAAGTTCCAGTCGGCGATTTGTATGTTCTGGGGCTGGACTTCTTCCTCCGCAGTCAGCTGATCCTCAGAACACGGCTGATCCGCATCGTCTCCTCCGGGGTCCTGGCTCCCCTCCGGCTCAGACACCTCCGTCTGGCTGGTGGAGTCCGAGGTTTCCGTCGGAGATGGGTAAGGCTCATCTCCACCGCCAAGTCTCTTCGCGATGAGGTACAGCGTCACCGCTGCGCCGGCAATGCCCAGCAGCTTCAGCCAATCCGACTGGTCGAAAGTGGATCCGGCGAAGCTTGCGAGCCAGAGTGACATCTTGACGCGGAGCTTACCCCAAGAAGCGAAGCTTATCAATCAGTTTCGCAGGCCAAAAAATGCAGGCCGCATGGGTAGCGGCCTGTTATCGAGGAACCGTTACGCTCGCTCGATCTTCACTGTGTTCAGCACCACATCCTTGTCCGGCTTGTCCTGGCGGTTGCGCGGAACCTTAACGATCTTTTCCACGACATCCTGGCCCTCGACGACTTCTCCGAAGATGGTGTGCTTGCCGGTGAGCCACGCCGTGGGTACCAGGGTAATGAAGAATTGCGAGCCGTTGGTGTTGGGGCCGGAGTTGGCCATGGCCAGCTTGCCCGCCTTGTCGAACTTGTGCGGCGAGCCCTTGGTCTCGTCCTGGAACTGGTAGCCGGGCCCACCCATGCCGGTGCCGGCCGGATCGCCCCCCTGGATCATGAAGTCGGGAATGACGCGATGGAAGATGGTGCCGTTGTACAGGGGCGACTTGCTCTTGTTGCGGGTGCGCGGATGCGTCCACTCGCACGCACCTTCCGCGAGCTCGATGAAGTTCTTCACTGTGACGGGCGCATCCTGCTCGAAGAGGCGGCAGACAATGGTTCCTTCGCTGGTGTCCAGGGTGGCATAAACGCTGGGTTGCCGGTCCATGATTCGTCCTTTCCTTGATGGCTGAATTGATATGCGGCTCCTGTGCGGAGCGGGTACAGCTCGGGCGAGACTGCTCCATCCATTGTAGTTTGTAAATCGTCTGTGCGCCGAAACCGGCGTGGCCGTTTCTGGGCCGGCAGATAGAATGGCTCTTTCGAGATTCTGCCCCATGCCTTCGAACTGGCTCTTCTGGCTGCTGTTCAATCTGTTCGTCTTCGCCATGCTGGCGCTCGACCTGGGCGTGTTCCATCGCGAGAAGCACGTTGTGGAACTGCGCGAGGCGATCGGCTGGACCGCCGTTTGGATTGCGCTGGCGGCCTGCTTCGCAGTGCTCATCTACTCCTTCGGGCATACCATCGTGGGCGGGCACGCCCGGGCGAACTCTCAACTTTCGCTGGAGTTCGTCACGGGTTACCTGATCGAACTCTCGCTCAGTGTTGATAATCTGTTCGTCTTCCTGCTCATCTTCGGCTACTTCCGAGTGCCGCGAGACTTGCAACACAATGTGTTGTTCTGGGGCGTGCTGGGCGCGCTGGTGATGCGCATCGTCTTCATCTTTGCGGGCATTACGCTGCTAAACCGGTTCCACTGGTTCATCTATATCTTCGGCGCCATCCTCATCTACAGCGGCATCAAGCTGCTGCTGCAGAAGAACCAAGAGATTCATCCCGAGGCGAACCCGGTGCTGCGCGGTTTTCGCAAGCTGTTCCGCGTGACTGAGAACTACGACGGCAGCCGGTTCTTTGTGCGGCGAGGACTGGTGAGATACGCCACGCCACTGGCGGTGGTGCTGCTTATGGTGGAAACCACCGATGTGCTTTTTGCGACCGACTCCATCCCCGCCGTGCTGGCGGTGACGCGCGAGCCGTTCATTGTGTACACATCGAATGTGTTTGCGATTCTCGGATTGCGCTCGTTGTACTTCGCGCTGGCGGGGATGATGGAGCTCTTCCGCTTCCTGCACTACGGGCTGTCGCTGGTCCTCGTCTTCATCGGAGTGAAGATGCTGTTGTCGAACTACCTGGAGATTCCGATTGGCATCGCGCTCGGCGTGGTTGCGGGAGTCCTTGCGGTGTCAGTTGTGCTTTCGCTGATCTTTCCCAAGAGGACTCTTTAGGCCACCGCGCCTCTTTGCCCTTTGGCACCTGCGGAAACCGGCGGATTCTCGGCCGCTTCGCTTTCTGCGCTTGCCACAGGTCATGCTGCATCTGCATCTTGAGCCAGAACTCAGGCGATGTGCCCAGCGCCGCTGAAAGCCTCAGCGACATCAAGGCCGACACTCCGGCACGCCCGTCCAGAATTCGCGACAGAGGTGCGCGGGTAACGCCAAGACGTCCAGCCGCTTCCGCAATGCTCATCTCGCCCAAGTAGTCCGTCAATACCTCTCCCGGATGCGCTGGATTGAAAATCATGGCCTTCCCAGTGATAATCCTGGTAATCCACAAGCACTGCGTCTTCGCCCTCCAACAGAAAAGTCAGCCACCAATTGCCGCTGACGCGGACCGACCAATGCCCCTTCGAGATTGCCCTTTAATGGATGCAGATCGTTGCCCGGCGCGTTCACCTCCCCGGGCCGGCTCGCTACGTCATGACCAATTCTCTCAATGAGGACGGCACTACGTATTCCAGTCCGTTTTCCTCGACTCGCTCTCGCAAGGATTGGGTAACAGCGTCACATACTAGTGACGGGAGTGCATGGAGATCGTGCTTGAATCGCTCGATACCGAGCTCACAGAACGAGGCCGGAAACAGTTTGGTTGAAATAAACCCGTGCGGAAAGTTTTGCCGAATCTCCGCCGAAATCCGGAAATAATGCTGCACCGTTACGTTGTCGAGTTAAACCCAGTAAGGTACGCGGACCACACGCATTCCCTTTTCTTGGGCGATGCGGTCTTTCTCACGATCCGCCTTGATCTTCAAGCTATCGCGATAGTGATCGTCGCCATCGTACTCCACTAGAACCAGAGCACCATTCTGGTTGAAGGCCATGTCCCATCTGCGACGTGATCCCGGCAGCAGCACCTGGCCGCCAGCCCACAAGTCCCCAACCAATCGCTGGAGCGCGGTGGCGAGCTTAATCTCAGTGAGGTAGCCCTCGATGGTAATCTGCACCGTCCCCGTCTCCATACCCGCACCAGGGCACATGATACAACCCCCGTGTTTCACAAACGGTAAGGCCACCCGCGAAAATCAGGGTCTTGCCCGTCTCAAGAGTCCGCCTCAAGATCGACGCACGAAATAAATATGCCTAATTGCCAACCTGCCGAAATCACTTTGATGCGTCTGCCGGTTTAGCGGGCTGCGAAGGTGTCGCGGCTTTCAGCTTAGCCAGAGATTCATCCACGCGCTTCTTGAAGTCACCCTTGTCGTCGTGCTCCCATCCGCTATAGTTCGACACGACTTGCATCTCGCAGCCTGCACCCTGTGGTACCAGGGTGACATGATTTTTTCGCTGCAGCGCAGCTCCCGAAATGTTGACATGAGCGGAGTGCTTCACGTCGTAGGTAGCCTTCATTTGGGCGTCGTCGCTCTCGACGACGCTGTAGTTTTCCGGAACGCTAAGGGTGTCTTTGACCGCGCTCCACACCTCGCCGCAAGCAACAGGATAGGTGCTCTTGTAGGTCTTGCCGAACGCCGGCAGAGCAAGAGCCAAGGAAATTAAAGCAACAACTACAAATTTCATCATTGCATGCTCCTCCTGATAAGAATGTGTGTAGCTTTCCGCAAATGCTGGTAACAGCAGATCCTTCGACTCCGCGCCTGCCCGACCCCGCAAAATCAGCGGGTCGGAAAAGCCGCGTGGTCGCTTCGCTCAGGATGACAGCGTGAAAATTCCTGCACACATGAATAATCCACGCCAAATGCTAAGTGCTAACCGCTAATTGCCAGTTGCTAACCGCTATTCCTTGTCCAACAGCATGGTCAGCAGCGCCATTCGCACGTACAGCCCATTCGCGGCTTGCCGGAAATAAAGGGCGCGGGGATCATCGTCAACCGTCTTGTCCAGTTCCACGGTTCGAGGCAGCGGATGAAGGATCATCGCGTCGGGTCTCATGCGCTGCAGCACACTGGAATTGATGGCATAGCGCAGCGCGCCTGCGACTCGCGGCATGCGTTCCGGCCGGATGCGCGTCTGATAAACGACATCCACCTCGCCAACCACGCGGTCAATGTCCGGCTCCAGTTCATAGTGGGCACCGTGGCGATCGAGATATTGCAGGATATCGGGCTTCATCTGCAACTCGGGCGGGCTGACGAAGAACACCTTGACGCGCTCGAATTTCGCCAGCAGATAGGCCAGCGAGCGCACGGTCCGGGCGCGGTCGAGCTCTCCAATGAATGCCACGCTCAAACCGTTGAGAGGCCGCTCGCGGTAGATGGTGTAGAGATCAAGCAAAGCTTGCGTGGGATGCTGCCCACCGTCGCCGTCGCCTGCATTGATGATCGGCACCGGCGAGACCTTCGCCGCGCGCACCGCCCCTCCCGTTTCATGGTGGCGGATGACAATGACGTCGCAGTAGCTGCCAATGATGCGGATGGAATCCTCGACCTGTTCAGCTTCGATTTCGGACGAGAAGGCCCGCGCATGCTCGGTGGAGAGCACCCGCCCGCCCAGCCGGTGCATCGCAGCTTCAAAAGAGAAGCGCGTCCTCGTGGACGGCTGGTAGAACAGGCTGGCGAGGATCCGGTTCTGATAATCCAGCGTCCCGCCGCGCGCCACAATTCGCTCCATCAGACGTGAACGATCGAACAGCTCCATCAGCAGGGGAACCGTGAACTGCTGCGACTCGACAACGTGCTTCAGATTCATGAGGGAATGTCCTGGCTTCTTCTCCACCCCGCCGCGGCGGGCTTGCTCAACGGTTGTCATGCTGCTTACCGGGTCACCGGCACCTCAAGTTCTTCGTGCGAATGGGTTGTCTCATGCGGCGGCTCGGCATCAGGAACGACGTGCGTGCCTGCCCATCCTGTGACCGCCTCGCACAAACGTTCATGTGACGTAATGACCGCCTCGTTACCGCCGCAGTGCAGGAAGCGCAGCACCGACTCCACCTTCGGTCCCATATTTCCCGGCGGAAAGTGACCGGCCCGGTGATACTCCTCCAGTTGCGAAGCGGTAACGTGGGTCAGCGGAACCTGGCCGGGCTTCTTGTAGTTCAGGTAAACGAATTCGGTATCGGTCGTGATCGCAAACAGGTCCATGCCGAGCTGTGCCGCCAGCAGCGCCGAAGCGCGGTCCTTGTCGATCACCGCTTCCACGCCTTGCAGGCGGCCATGCACACGCAGCACGGGAATGCCGCCGCCTCCGGTGGAGACAACCAGCACACCGCGATTGACCAACGCCCGAATGACATCCAGCTCCAGAATCTCGATCGGCTCGGGCGACGGCACCACGCGCCGATAGCCACGCGCCGCATCTTCCACGATCTGCCATCCCAGCAGGCGCTTTTTCCCCTCAGCATCCGCGCGCGAATAGAAAGGCCCGATGGGCTTCGACGGGTGTTGCATGGCCGGATCGTCCGACGAAACCAGGGTCTGGGTTATCAGGCTGACGACGGGAACATCCATTCCCACGGCTGCGAGTTCATTCTGCAGCGATTGAGCGAGCAGGTATCCGATCTCTCCCTGGCTGGCAGCACCGCAAACGTCAAGCGTTTGCCGGTACACAACATCCGAGGCGCGTTCTGAGCGGAGCAACTGCGCGCCTACCTGGGGTCCATTGCCATGCGTAATGACCAGCCGATACCCGAGGCGCACCAAGCCCACGATTGCCTCGGCCGTTCGGCGAGTGTTCGCCAACTGCTCGGCAACGGTTCCCTTTTCACCTGCGCGTATGAGTGAATTGCCGCCCACCGCAACTAGCGCAGTCTTCGACATACATCCTTACCCCGGCCGGCAGATGGGAGACTGCTCGGGAAGGAGGCAAGGCGAGCGACCGCCTCCCATCTGCCACGTCCGGACTTGCGGCCTACGTCGCCAACTCCAGCCTGGGTTCGTCAACCCTTTCGCGTTCCGCCGCGGCGGCGTCCTTCATCAGTTCCAGCATGATCGCCTTCTGCGCATGCAGCCGGTTTTCCGCCTGCAGAAAGACGAAAGATCGCGGCGAATCGATCACCTCATCGGTGACTTCATCACCACGATGCGCCGGCAGGCAATGCATAAAGATGGCATCGGATTTTGCGCAGGCGAAGAGCTTTGCATCGACCTGGTACGGCTGGAAAACCTTGCGCCGCGCTTCCGTCTCCGCCTCCTGGCCCATGCTCGTCCATACGTCCGTGTACACGACGTCCGCTCCGAAGGCCGCTATGTGTGGATCGTTGGTGATGCTGCACCTCGCGTTCGTTTGCGCGCAGCTTTCGATCGCCCAGGCCGCCGCGCCCGCTTTGGGTTCGTATCCTGGCGGGGTAGCAATCCAGACATTCGCCCCCAATTGCGCGCCTGCGAACATCAACGAGTGTGCGACGTTGTTGCCGTCGCCGATGTACGCGATCTTCAGCCCTGCGATGCGCCCCTTCACCTCCAGCATCGTCAGATAGTCCGCCATGGCCTGGCAGGGATGGCTGAAATCGGTGAGGCCGTTGATGACCGGAATGCTCGCGTGCCTGGCCATCTCGACCACAATTTCGTGGGCGAAGGTGCGAATCATGATGCCCTGGACCATGCGCTCCAGGTTCTTGGCGACGTCAAATACCGACTCCCGCTTGCCCAGACTGATCTCGGCAGGCGACAGATACAGTGGATGGCCGCCAAGCTCCTCGATGCCGACGTCGAACGTTACCCGTGTGCGCAACGACGGCTTTTCAAAGATCATGGCCAGCGTTTTGCCTTGCAGCGCATGGGCGTAGGCGCTGGGATAGGCTTTCATCTGACAGGCAACATGCAGCAAATGCCCGATTTGCTGCGGCGAGAAGTCGCGGATTGAGACGAAGTCCTTTGGCGTCATGCTATCTCCCGGCGCCTGCAAACGCTGGCTTGTGCGTGTGTATGAAATCCTCAATCATGTGGGTTATCGCGGGTTCGCCGACTTCCTCAATCTCGTAGCGAACTCGCACGCTTGGCTTGTCCAGCTTGATAGCGCGCGCCAGATCAATCGGCGTTGCCACGATCACCAAGTCGCAAGGAACGCGCTTGATGGTCTCTTCCAATTCGTGCCGCTGGCGGTCGCTGTATCCCATGGCCGGCAGAACCCTCCACAGGTGCGGAAACTTCTCAAACGTTTTCTCGATTGAGCCTACGGCAAAGGGACGAGGATCAACCAGCGACGCCGCGCCATAGCGGTTCGCCGCGACCACGCCGGCCCCGTACGGCATGTCGCCGTGGGTGATCGTCGGACCGTCTTCGACGACCAGCACGTGTTTGCCGCGGACTACCTCGGGATCGGCGATCGTCACCTTGCTCGCCGTCTCGATGACCTGTGCCTTGGGGTTGTGCAGCGCGATGTTTTGACGCACCGTCTTCACACCGTCAGGATCGGCCGTGTCCACCTTGTTGATGATAAGCACGTGCGCAGTGCGGAAGTTCACTTCGCCGGGATAGTAACCCAGCTCGTGTCCCGGCCGATGCGGATCGAGCACTACAACATCGAGATCAGGACGATAGAACGAGGTGTCGTTATTTCCACCGTCCCACAGTATGACGTCCCCCTCCTGTTCCGCCTGATGCAGGATTGTCTCGTAATCGACACCGGCATAGACGGTGGTTCCTTCCATGATGTGGGGCTCGTATTCCTCGCGCTCCTCGATAGTGCAGTTGTAGCGGTCAAGGTCGGCGAGCGAGCCGTAGCGCTGCGCGCGCTGCGCGATGAGATCGCCGTAGGGCATGGGATGACGGACCACGACGGCCTTCCAGCCCATGCGGTGTAACTCGCTGGCGATGCGGCGCGAGACCGGGCTCTTGCCGCAGCCGGTGCGAACTGCGCAGACCGAAATCACCGGCACCTTCGCCACCAATTGTGTGCGCTCGACGCCCAGCAGCCAGAAGTCGGCTCCGGCGGCGACCGCGCGCGAAGCCAGATGCATCAGCGTCGAATGTGCAATGTCGCTGTAGGAAAAGACCACCACGTCCACATGCTCGCCGTGAATGATCTCCTCCATCCGGCTCTCGTCAAGAATCGGGATGCCATCCGGATACAGCTCGCCCGCCAACTGCGCGGGATAACGACGGCCATCAATGTCAGGAATTTGTGCGGCGGTGAAAGCTACAACGTGAAATTCGGGATTATCTCTGAAAACTACGTTGAAATTGTGAAAGTCGCGGCCAGCGGCTCCCAGGATCAGCACCGTTTGCATAGTGCGTCAAAAGCGTCATTAGACCCATGAATTGGGGACACTTTTCTCCTGCCAACATAGTGCACCTAGCGCGAAAGTTCCGCAGTGAGCGCGGTCACATAGCAGTGAGACAACGATTGTGATGGATCTTGCGCGTTTGGGGCACCTCGTCGTCGGGGGAAAGCGGCGCGGCGGTGCGGCGACCCCGGCACAGTCCGGAAAACTGCGTCACGAGCGCCGTAGGCGCGAAAGAGGATAGCCCAGCGCCCTTCGATTTCGCTCAGAGCAAGGCTTTCAGAGTCTGTTGAGAACTCGACGCGCGAGATTGCAGTGGGAGGTGGAGACCTAAACTTGCTGGCGATACCAGCCCCGTAGGGGCGACTCAGTCTAGCCCAGCACGCAGCCGAAGGCGGAGTACTGGGTAAGGTGAAAAATCGATCCAAGCCCCGTAGGGGCGGCACAAAACCGTCTTCCGCTTGCTCCCAGCCTTCGCCAAAGGCAGGCGAAAAGCTGGGGGCACCCCGCTCTTCCTGACTCATTCGAGAGATGCTATCACCGACTCGCCGGGGATCGGTGAACTGATGTAAGCAGGAGAGGACAAGAATCCTCTCTGCCCGACCAATCAATCAGCGGTTAGAAGCCGCAAGCACGAAGCCCTCCGCGGCGAACTGGAGGACGGCTTTCATCTGTTCCCGAGTGAGTCCGAATCCCTCGGTAACTTCCTCAATGGGATGGCCCTCTTCAAGGCTTATAAAGACGTCAGCCAGCGGTATGTCAGTTCCGCGAACGACCCAAACGCGGCCGGATTTTCCGGGTACGCTTTCCACCGCCGGACACTCCGACCAATCCAATTTTCCCGCCTGCCTGAGCCATGCCAGCGAGGTCTCTTCGGGATCGAAAACCTGGCCGCCCATGGGCTGGGAAGCCGCTCTTGCTTTTGCGGCCCGGCCTCCGTGTTGGGTGGGTTCCGCGGCGTGGTCCTGCCGCGTTGGCTCCCCGGTGGTAAGAGGGCCCGGCGAGTCGAGCGGCGGCGTAGTCTCCGGCTGAGGCTGTGAGGCCCATGCTTCGAGAGCCAGGCGGACCGCGTCCTGCAAGGTGACTCCGCGCAGCGCCGCGAGACTCTTGATGCGGCGCAATTCGAGATCGGGGATCCGTATGGACAGTCTCTTAAGGTGGAGGCTTGGAGGCTTGTTAACTTGGAGTCTTGGAACTATGGAGGCATATTAGCATGAATTTTGGGGCGAGAAAAGCCAGATTTTGGTATTTTTCGGCCAGCTAAGTCCTTATTTAACTATATTTTACTTATAAGTCTAATTGAATCTATACTTTGCAGGCGATTTTCATCTAAGTTATCGATTCTACACAGAGCGTCGGGAGGGGAAGTCGAGAACCAGTTGTAAGTTGTCAGTAGTCAGTTTCGAGCGATTCGAGCTGCTTGCTTCGGCTAAATGCTACGTGCTGAATGCTAATCTGCGCTCCGACTGAAGTCCTTGTTCGGGATGACAGCATCGGCCAAAGCGAAGAGCGAATGGCGAAGAGCGAAACGCGAGTGTGCCAAGTGTCGCACCTCACAGCGGCATGTGACCGATATCACTTCGGCTTGGGCAGTAGCTGGGCAAGAATCGATACATCGTTCGGTACGTGAATTAAGCTTCCCAACCGCAACGTAAAACACCAGGTGCGACGGCGAAATCAAGAAGGCAGAAGCCGCAAGCGTGGCTGACGACCATTCTGAAACGCCCGCAATAAGAAAGGGCAGCAATGGCCAAAGGTACAGTGGAGATCGTGGTAGAGCGCTGCAAGGCCTGCGGTTTCTGCGTGGAGTTTTGTCCCACGAAAGTTCTGGCGCTCTCCTCTGCTTTCAACGCCAAGGGTTATCACACTCCTTACATGGTTCATCCGGAGAAGTGCAGCGGTTGCGATTTGTGCGGCATGTATTGTCCCGACTTCGCCATCTTCGGACACAAGCAGCCAGTTGCGGCCAAAGAAACCGCCGCAGCGGCTCCGCCTCCCGCGGTTAGCGAGGCGAAGGAGGAACAAGATGCACGCTGAAGCTGCTGGAGTTATGACCGGCACTCATTTCCTCGACGGCGACCACGCCTGCTGCGAAGGTGCTCTGGCTGCCGGCGCGAGGTTTTCCGCCGGCTATCCGATTACGCCCTCCACCGAAGTCGTGGAACGCTTCGCCTCTCGCGTACCCACTGTCGGCGGGACCTTCATCCAAATGGAAGATGAGCTCGCCGCCTCGATCGCGATTCAAGGCGCAGTGTGGGGCGGAGCCAAAGCCTTCACGGTGACCTCGGGCCCGGGCTTCTCGCTGATGATGGAGCACATTGGCCTGGCGGTCATGACGGAAACTCCGTGCGTCTTCGTTGACGTGCAGCGCGGTGGGCCTTCGACCGGATTGCCGACCCTGCCCGCTCAAGCCGACATGATGCAGGTGCGCTGGGGCTCGCACGGCGATTACGAAGTGATTGCTCTGTGCCCGAATTCTCCGCAAGAGTGTTTCGACCTGACCGTTACCGCCTTCAACTATGCCGAGCAGTATCGCTGCCCGGTCTTCGTAATGATGGACGAGGTCGTGGGACATATGACAGAGAAGGTTGTGATCCCTGCTCCCGAGCAGATTGAAGTCACACCGCGCCGCTACACCACGATACCTCCCGGCGAGTTCCTTGCGTTCCACCCAGGTGAAGATCTGGTGCCCGACATGCCACGGACCGGCGAGGGCTACAACGTCCACGTGACCGGACTTACGCACGATGAGCGTGGATATCCGGACATGACACCCGCTATGCAGGACAAGCTGGTGCGACGCCTAGTGGACAAGATCAAGAAGAACGCCGATAAGATCATTCTCTACGAAGAGGACCAGATCGACGGCGCTGACGTGGTGGTCTTGTCGTATGGCATTACATCGCGGGTTGCGCAACGCGCCATCGACATGGCGCGGAAGAAGGGCCTGAAAGTCGGCAAGTTCCGCCTCATCACCGCGTGGCCGTTTCCCGAGAAGAAGATTGCGGAGATCGCCGGCAAGGTGAAAGCCTTCGTCGTGGCTGAGCTAAACCTGGGACAGATGGTGCGCGAAGTGGAGCGTGCCGTCGCCGGTAAAGCGACCGTCCGCTTTGTGGGACACGCGGGAGGCAGCGTGCATCGTCCCGAAGACATTCTGCAAGCCATTCTGGAGGTGGCACGATGAGCGATCTGACCGAACTGACCGCCCACAACCCAGTGGAACAATTCCTGCGGATGGACCGCATTCCGCACATCTGGTGTCCGGGCTGCGGTATTGGCACCAGCGTTAACTCCTTTGCTCACGCGCTGATCGATGCCAAGATCGACACCAAGAACCTGGCCATCGTATCCGGAATCGGTTGTACGGGCCGCGTCGCCGGATACGTCAATCAGGATTCGTTTCACACCACCCACGGCCGCGCCATTCCGTTCGCCACCGGATTGAAGCTGGCGAACCCCAAACTGAACGTGGTGGTGTACTCGGGTGATGGCGATTTGTTTGCCATCGGCGGCAATCACCTGATTCATGCGGCGCGTCGCAACGTGGACATCAAGGTTGTCTGCATTAACAACCTGATCTACGCCATGACCGGCGGCCAGACAGCGCCGACCACACCAGGGGATGTTGTCACCTCGACCAATCCTTATGGGACGTACGATCCGTCGTTCAACCTGCCTTACCTGGTCGAGGCGGCGGGAGCGGTTTACGTGGCGCGCTGGACTGCGTTCCATGTCCGCCAGCTTGCGCGCTCCATGCAGGAGATGTTCGCCAAGAAGGGCTTTAGCTTTATCGAGGTGTTGTCGCCTTGTCCAACGCTCTATCAACGCCGCAACAAGATGGGCGATGGCCTTGACACTATGAAGTTTTACAAAGAGGTCAGTAAGGTTCGCAACGGCGCACTGACCAAAGACGTCGCATTGACCAAGAGTGGCGAGATCACGGTCGGCAAGTTTGTCGATCGTGAGCGCAGTGATTATCGCGATCTCATGCACGACCAGCTGTTCGAGTCGCTGGGTGACGATTACGTGGAAACGGAGGCGTGTTCATGCCAATAAGCGAGATTCGTATCGCAGGATTCGGAGGGCAGGGCGTCATCCTGTCGGCCATCATCATTGGCAAGGCAGGTTGCATTTACCAGCCCGGCTATTCCACCATGACGCAAAACTTTGGGCCTGAGGCGCGCGGCGGCGCTTGCAGCGCACAGCTCATTCTTTCTGATACGCCGGTGCTCTATCCTTACGTGCCCCGGCCCGACATCCTAGTCGTGATGTCGCAGGAGGCGTACGCCCTCTTCTCTCCGCAGGTCAAGGACGAGGGCATTCTGATCATCGAAGAGGACCTGGTACGAATAGGCGAGTTGCCGGCAGGAGTGCGCGTTTACAGCATCCCGGCCACACGCATCGCCGAGGAACTCGGCAAGAAGATGGTGCTCAATATCGTGATGGTCGGCTTCTTCGGAGCCATCACCCAGGTGGTCGAACGGGATGCGCTGCGGAACGCTGTCGGCGATTCCGTTCCGCAAGCCTATCGCGAGCTGAACTTGAAAGCTTTCGACAGGGGATTCGAGTACGGCACCAAAGCACTCACCGAAGTTATCGTTAAGCAGGAATCGCAGGTTGCGGTCGCCGCACTCGAGACATAGCTTCATTCATAACTCATAACAAAGCCGGCAGAACTTCGCCGGCTTTTTCGTTCCCCCAACACTTCTTCGCATCAGTTTCTTGACGGGACGATTTTCTGGCCGCAAGCGCGTTTACTGGCTCGGCTCACTGTGCAGAGTGCGAACGGCGTAGCGAAAGCCTTCGGGCTCGACCTTCACAAATCCCTGGTACGGCCGATCGATGTCGGCGATGGCGACCAAAACCAGCGAGATCAGAAAGGTGAGCACGAGCACCTGCAGCAGGTGAAAGCGAAAGTTAGGCACCCCAAAGAAACACGACGCGGCGACGGTAATAATTCCGCCCGCAATCAGCACCGCCCATAGGATTCCGGGAAGATGCTCGCGGCTCTGCATGGCCCGAAGACGCCGATATTGGGTCAATCCGCGTAACTCCTCCATGAGCTGGTAAGCTGCGATAGCGTTGGGTTGAGCATGCGCGCTCTGTCCTGCCAGCTTCCAGAACAGGTCGATCATCTCGCCACCTTCCGGCGTCATCTGTTCGTTTTCCATCGCCGTCCACTCATGGTTCACTGCGTTGTCCGCGTAGCGGACGCAAAGCTCCTGAATCTGCTTCGCATTCGCATCCTGCAATTGGGTAGCGATGCGGAAGACGTTCACCAGCGCATTAGCTTCCTGCTCTTCGTTGGCTTGAGCCTGTTGAAACATCGACCACACGCCCGAGAGCGTGAAGGCGAGAATCACTGCGTAAGTGGTGCCGATGACAGCGACCACTGCGCCGGTGAAATCGTTCGACTCCCTGCGCGAGGGGGCGCTGGAGGCGCGCGTGACCAGGAATAGAAAGAGCAGCGCCGCGCCAATACAGCCGACAATGATGAGGATGTTGCTCAGCACAGTGGTTCCATCCGCTTGGCTGCGGGATTAAGAAGCTTACACCGCTTTCGCGGATCCCCGAAATCATAATTCCACTGGCCCACCTCCCCACGCAGCCGAGCCCGATTCCATCGGCAAGAAACACTTTCCCTTGCCCCAGACTTTGGAGTAGAGTCTTGGGCGAGTCGCGGAATTGGCAGCATCACAACCCGGCGTGACTCCGGTCATCGATGGGTTCGGCGATCTATCTTATGATTTGAATGGCATTGCAAGTTTGTATTGTTCATAACCCGATGTGGGCTACGGCATCACGACGAGCGTAACGCCCCGGTGTGGCTGAAGCAAGAGTGGCGCCCAATGAGGCCACCGGGCAAAACAACAACGAGCACGCTAGGAGGCAACTATGAATACGTTCCCCATTCTGTTGGGAACTCTGTGTGTCTTCGCCATTGGTTATCGCTATTACAGCGCGTTTATAGCGGCCAAGGTGCTGGTCCTGGACGACCGCCGGACGACTCCGGCGCATGTCTACGAGGATGGCCACAACTATGTGCCATCGCCGAAGTGGGTACTGTTCGGCCATCACTTCGCTGCCATCGCAGGAGCCGGGCCGTTGGTCGGACCAACCCTGGCGGCCCAGTTTGGCTTCGCCCCGGGATTTCTCTGGATTCTGGTCGGGGCGGTGCTGGCGGGTTGCGTGCACGACTTCACGGTGCTGGCAGCTTCCGTACGACATAAAGGGAAATCGCTGGCGGATGTGGCTCGCACCGAGGTCGGTCATTTTGCCGGCCTGGTAACGATGGTCGCGCTCCTGTTCATCCTGCTGGTAACGCTGGCCGGACTCGGGGTCGTCGTGGTCAACGCTCTCGCCAGCAGTCCGTGGGGCGTCTTCACCATCGGGTGGACGATTCCAATTGCGATCGGCATGGGGCTATACATGTTCAAGAGCACTCCCGGCCAGATCAAGATCGCTGGGCCGAGCGCCGCGGGTGTGGTCTTGTTGATCGCGGCTGTCATCGGCGGCCGCTGGTTCGCCGCCTCCTCGTTCGCTGGAGCACTAACATTCAACGCTCACCAGATCACATATTTGATGATGGCGTATGGGTTCATCGCCTCGGTGCTGCCGGTGTGGTTCCTGCTCGAACCCCGTGACTATCTCTCCACCTACATGAAGCTGGGAACGATCATCCTTCTGATCATCGGCGTGTTCATCGTTCACCCCAACATTCAGTTTCCCGCCGTCACCCAGTTCATTCACGGTGGCGGACCGATCATTAAAGGCAAGCTGTTCCCATTTCTGTTTGTTACCATCGCCTGCGGGGCGATTTCCGGCTTCCACTCTCTGGTTTCGTCGGGCACGACACCCAAGATGCTGTGGAAGGAGAGTGACGCCCGGATGATCGGCTACGGCGCGATGATGTGTGAAGGCATGGTTGGCGTGCTGGCCCTGATTGCTGCATGCTCCATGTTCCCCGGTGACTATTTCGCGATTAACACCGCGCCTGCGGTTTTCGCCAAGCTCGGACTGCACACCGTAAACCTTGACATGTATTCAGCGGAGGTCGGTGAAAAGCTTGCAGGTAGAACCGGAGGAGCAGTTTCTCTGGCTATCGGCATGGCCCAGATCTTCAAGGGCCTCCCCGGCATGAAGGCCCTGACCGGCTACTGGTATCACTACGCCATTATGTTCGAGGCTCTATTCATCCTGACCACGGTTGACACCGGAACGCGCGTGGCGCGCTACGTCATGCACGAACTCCTGGGGAAGGTGCACAAACCATTCACCAACACGGCCTGGCTGCCCGGGAACCTCGTGACCTCCGCCATCGTGGTGGCTAGTTGGGGATACCTCATCTACACCGGCAACATTTCCACGCTCTGGCCGCTGTTCGGGACTGGCAATCAACTGCTGGCGACCATCGCGCTGGCGGTAGTCACCACTTTTCTGGTGAACATGGGAAAGGTGAAGTACGCGTGGGTCACAGCTGTCCCCATGTGCTTCGTCGGAGTCACAACGCTGACCGCTGGCGTACTGTCTATCAAGGACATCTATCTGCCGCTGGCGCAGCAGCCGGGCAAGGGCTTCCAAGGCTATCTTGACGCGACGCTGATGGTCATCTTTGTTGTCGGAGTGGTTCTGGTGTTGTTTGAATGCGGACGGCGCTGTTGGAAAACTCTGCATGGAGCGGAGATTCCAGAAGAAGCGTTTGGCGTCCCCGAGATGGAGACGGTGAAGATGGGTTGCTGCTGAGAGCCATGGTTGCCGCGGAGTGCCTCGCAGGCTGGATTTTCGCGGCATTGCGGATGCTGTGCGGTACGCGCGCGGTTGACGCTCTGATGGCGCAGCCATACAATCGGATCAGCGCTGGTGTAGAAGCGCGTCCACGCAAGCCGCGATCGCTGCCCCCTCGTTCAACGGCAGGACAGCTGACTCTGGATCAGCATATCGGGGTTCGAATCCCTGGGGGGCAGCCAATCTTTATGCGGTTTCTCTCCGTATTCACTCGTTCATTAACAGTCCGTGTCAACACTGTGTCAACATTTGTTGGAAGATCCAAATTGTCGCCGTCATCCTTTGTTGCAGCGCGCTTGTATCTCTTCTTGGCGAAAACTACCGCAAAACGGATTTTTCGCACAGGAAGCGAGCAGGCCTAAAGAGGCGCCCGGACCTGGCAGGTTCACCCAAAACTCCGGAAACCGGAGTCCTCGAATCGCACCGTGCCGTCGTGCCAGCAGAAACTTTCGCGCGTTCTTGCCCAGCTTTCCGCTGCGCGACCTTTCGTATTTCTTCACTGAGCCCAGGGCAGCGGGCGCGTTGTGGCGGAGACTGCTTTACATCTGTGTTGGTTAATTGAGACGACTCCCCTCAACCAGAGTCCGTTTCCCAGTACCCGCAGGTCCAGGCCGAAGAATCCGGTCACCCGGAATTGTTAACCTGACCTGTGGAAGGCCGAAATCTCGCCATGCGGGCGCCACATCCGCATACCGTTGCGACAAAGAAGGAGTTTGCGAATCGGGGGATCCTGTTGCGCACCCAGTGGCGAAGATCAGAAGATCCCGACTCCGGATTTCGGAGTCGCCGGTAACAAGCCGTAGATCCGCACGAGGGGGCGATCAAGGGACTCATAAACCGTTCTGTCCCCCCAGATCCTCGCTATGCGCAGAGATGCACAGAGGCGTATAGGGATGTAAACACACCGCCTTAAGCAAATTTCGGAGAATGTCCCTGTGAGCATGAATACGCACCATTGCGCACTGAAATCAGTTTCCAGGTGCCATCAGAACTGCCACCAGGACCTGATGCTCCGAGATTCTCGCGAAGCAGTGCGTGGATGGGCGTTCGATGTCAGCAACGGTATTTACAGTGGTGTTGCCAGTGTTGGACCTCCGACCCCCTGCGCCCAGGGCGGAAACACGTGATTTCTCTTGTTTGCTACTGATTACTCTAAGTGTTGCAGAATCGCGGGCTTGGCTCCATTGCGCACGGCCCGCGATTACTGCTAATTTCACTCATTTTCTGCCTAGGGTCCCCGCAATTTCCCCCGTAGTTTTCCTGCACGCGAACCTGGACATTTTCTTGCGGGTCCGCCGGTGTAGTCCGAATCCAAGTGCCGAGTTGCTTTCGCTTCGCGCCCCTTAAGCGAAGTGACGATCAGGGGTTCGGGCGCCCGGACTTTTTTCGGCTTGAACTGGCCGGGGTTCGAGCCACTGATCTTTGGGTTATGAGTGCCACATTTAACAGAATCTAAGCGACTTACGCGGCGCAAAGAGTAACGTAAAGTCCACGCTTGGAACCACTCGGAATTGCACTTGCCCTTTTATTGCCCTCGCGGTCGGGGAGAACAGTTCTCGCCTCGGTAGTTGCGAAACGTGTTACTGGTTGTCGTGTGTATTTGCTGCAACAGCACGTGGGCTGCGGATCTGCGCAATCGTCGATTGTGGCGTGACAGGATCTCGCATGAAAGAAAGGAACAGATTGGTGGCGAAGACTGTCACGGCGAAAAGCTCGAGAATCGCCGAGTACGGCAGCCAAACCCATGCCGGCGAGAGGATCTCCTGGTAGGCAAGGACTTCGCCGCTGACGCGCAACATGCATCCCACCGATAGCAGGAGAAGCCCGAGAAACATAAGCCTAGGGCTGAACAGCAGCCTCATCCCTGAAAACGCAGGCAGAACCCGTTGTCCAACGCAGAAGACCATCATGGCAATAAATCCCACGGTCAAGGCGTGACGCGATGCTCCCCAAATGCCGGCCGGATTGGCCGCGTTCGCCGCCCAAACGCCGAGCATCGCGGCAACCATCAGCCACACGTACGCGCTCCGAACGAAAAATGGGAAGCTGGTGTGGATGCCCTTGGTTTTGGCGGCCTTTTCCGGCTGGGCGAAAATGCGAAGTCCAACAATGGCGAGTGAGGACGAAAGCACGATCAAGACCGTCGTCGAGCGGAAGAAACCAGCGAGTCCTAAGCTGATTGCAATCACGTGGACCGCGATCGCCCATCCCAGCAGCCGGTTGATGGGCGATTGCGTACCCAGAAATATCGGCAGCCACTTGGCGCTGAAGCCCCATACGAACGGCGCCATGACCCCCCAGGCTGCGACCACCAGGAAGCGCTGATCGAAGGCTTGCGGAAAAGCAGGCGAACTTCCGTGCACTGCCAGCCACAGACTAGCTCCGAAATTGAGCAGCAGAGTCACGAAGAGTCCGATCGTGCCGGCAATCACGACGAAAATCCACGTGTCCAGTTGCTGCTTACCGCTGTCTTGCGGCTTGTGCTGCGATATCGCCCGGAAGAACATAAGGAAGGCGGCGAGTTCAAAGGTCGCCGAAACCGGCAGCAGAACGCGCCACTGCCATAAATACACATTCGCGAACCAGCGCAGCAGAACGCCGGTCATCCAGAGCGTGCCGGCGAACCACGCCGATCCCACAGCGAAGGGCTGCGAACCACGGCGCAATTTCGGAATCGAGTAATATCCGATTCCGAGAATGAAGCTGCCAATCCAGCCCAGCACCTGTGCATGACCGTGCGCCTGAATCCAGGATGGCGAGATGCTTTCGGCGGTACGGCGCCCGCTGATCGAGATCAGGTTCCAGACGCCGAGGAAGGTTCCCGGCAGCAGCATGAACAGCAGGCCACCGGAGATATAGAAAACGAGTAAGCGCGACAGGTTCTGTTCGCGCGCGCTGACTCGCGCGAAGATCTCCTCCGCTGTGGCCTGGGGTTGCTGTTGCACCGGCTCGCTAGTCAGTGCTGTTGCCATAGCCCTCGTCAAGCGGACTCTATCTCCGCGCTTCCATCGCAACTGCGCGCGGGAACAAGATGTTGTTCTCCAGGTGGATGTGCTGGTGCAGGTCGGCTTCGAAGCCCTGCAATGCCTGGTAGAGAGTTCGGTAGCTGATGCAGGCGTCTTCCGGCAGCGTGTAGTCTTTGGTCACAGCACGCAGAGATCGCAGGACATCGCCTGCGCCATCGTGCTCCTGCATCATCATCCGCACTGGATTTACGACTGTGCCGAACATCGCGGGCGGCACGGGTTCGCCGGGGAGAACACTCTCTTCCATGCGAGAGACGTAGGGAAAAAGGACCTGCTCCTCTTTCATCAGGTGCACCCTTAGTTCTTCGGCGAGCGCCGCGAACAATTCCTGTACCTGCAGGAGTTCGGGGTGGTTCTTGCCATGGACCGACACCACCTTCGCGGCGAGCGCTTCGATGCGCGGACACTCTTCGCGCACGAAAACGTGATGGGTGCTGGTGATGTGCTCAATCAGGTCGGCGAGCGGCTGATTCTGCCAGTCCTGGCCGGCGCTCGGCGCTGCGGCTGTCATGCTCTTTTGCAGCCGGTCCAGGGCTTCGTCGACAGAGATTTTGGCTTCGGCGCAGGCCTCGCCGAGGGTGCGGCTCCCGCCACAGCAGTAATCGATTCCAAGCTTTTCGAATTCGCGCGTCGCATTGGGGATTTCAACGGCGAGTTCACCGACAGTCTTGGTGGTTGCGATTGCCATTTGCTTGTCTCCTTTTACGGGGTTCCAACCTTAATTCAGATGGTCGGCGTTACCGCCATATCTGCAATGTAGAAGAGCAGCCAGGAAGGGGCTATGACTTCTGTCACGGGGATGCGAAATCGTGCGGCCCACGACCCAAGTCGAGACATTGCGATTAGCTGGGACAAGTCTAGTTACGAGAAATCAGCCCACCCGCGACTCTTGGCACTGCGGTTGAGTTGCCGGTTCCCAATCTATGTAACGAATCTCTTCGGAGAGATTGTCTCCGTCTACGACTGTGTAGTTGTGTCGTGAATCCAGGCCAGTGCTCGGCCGGCTGCGGGAAATCCGAGAGTGGTAATACTGAGCATCACCACGTGCTCCATTTCCTGCAGGGTTATTCCCGATTCTTTCGCGTGGCGAACGGCGGAATGCGTACCACCTTCTATTCCTGCAGCAATGGCAAGCGCGAGCTTGATAAGCCGCCGCGTTTTCTCATCGAGTGGGCCAGCCTCATGACAAGCATCGGCGAGTGCAGTGAAGCGCTGCCAAAGTTCGGGATGAGACTTACGAATGAGATCAGCTGAACTGGAGGGCTTCGGCATGGATGCTCCTTCCCAAACGAACAACTGAACACTATACGACGACAGGTGTCTCAGAGAGGACCACTGTGACATAAGTCATCGTCCTCACATTCTTGCGCCCCTATCCTGTTTCTAATCCGTAGACGAGGTGGCAGAAACCATGAACAAGATCACCGAAGACATGAGTGTGGCGGAAATTGTAAAGAGCTGTCCGGATGCTCGACGCGTCTTCGATCGCCACGGACTGAAGGGTTGCGGTGGCGAACATGGCCCCAGCGAGCCACTAGCCTTTTTTGCGGCAGTGCACCAGGTTGACGCGGATGAACTGGTGCGAGAGATCAATGATGAGATGGAAAGTCCATCCAACCAGCCTTACGTCTATAAAGAAACTCTCCCGGACTACATCTACCGGCGCTTTTTCAAAGCGGGCGTGTTAACGGTCTTGACCGTCGGCTGCCTGTGGGGCGCAATCAACCTGCTACAGATCGGGTTGGGCCAGAGCTTTCTCCAATTGCGCCTGCTGCCCTCCATCCATGCTCACGCGCACGCGATGATCTTCGGCTGGGTAGGGATGTTCGTCATGGGGTTCGCCTACCAGTCGTTTCCCCGCTTTAAGAACACCACGTTGTGGCGCCCGGATCTTGCCAACCTTAGCTTCTATCTCTTGGCCTGCGGGATCGTGGCTGGCATGGCTGCCGATATGCTGCTGCCCAATCCCGCTTCGTTGGTGTTAGGGGCGCTTTCTGGCGTTGCCGAGGTCTCCTCCGTTTTCCTGTTCATGCTGGTGCTGTACCGGACAGCAGAGCAGTCCATCGAGCCGCACAACCGGTACGAGAAGTTCATCGCCAGCTCATTCGTGTGGTTCCTGTTGGGTACAGTCTTGAGCGCCGTATTCTTTTTCGCCAAGGCCACGGCACACGGCGAACAGGACTTGATCATGCGCATCGCGCTGATTGACGGGCCCATGCGGGACATCCAGTTGCTGGGATTTGCCGCGCTGATCATCGCCGGCGTGAGTCAGCGGTTTGTACCCCAGGTGTACGGTTTGGGACGGCCGGCGCACGACCGCCAAGCGCTGATTTTCTGGCTGATGAACGGAAGCCTGGTCCTGAGCATCGCCAGCTACGTTCTGCTGTTCACCACTCGCAACATTTACTTCGCAGTCACCCTCGAACTTGCCTACCTGATGATGCCGGTCTGGGCCTTGCTGCTGGCCCGGCAAATTGGGGTGTTCAAGAGGCCATCCCAGCCGGACCGCACCTTCAAGTTCATCCGCGCGGCGTACATCTGGCTACTGGTTTCCTGCGGCATGATGCCGTTGTTCCCGCTCTACGGCGTGCTCACCCATCAGGTATTCGCGCACGCCTACATGGGATCACACCGGCACGCATTCACAGTAGGGTTTATCAGCATGATGATTCTGGGTGTATCGTCGCGAGTGGTCCCCATTCTCGCGGGCCTCGACTCCAAGCAGATGAATTCGCTATGGGTGCCTTTCATCCTTATTAACCTCGGCTGCACCGGGCGGGTTGTGTTGCAGGTGGCCACAGACTTTGTACCCCGCATCGCGTATCCCCTGATCGGCTTCACTGGCTTCATCGAACTGACCGCTCTGCTCTGGTGGGGGATAGAGCTGTGGCGCACGATGAACATCGCGAAGACGAGCCGCACTAAGCTGCTGACTGCGCCTTTTCCATTGGGGGGTCGGTAATCTGAGACCTTCCCCCGTCAGACTCTGGCGAAGCAAGCAGACCCCTTCTGACGAAATATCTTGGCCGTTCCATTTCTGAATGACACTCGACCACGTCCGACCGTGACTACCGTGACTAAAGTCACAGCGTTATGGCCTTCCGAGAGCATAGCCTGACCTGTTAGCCATGTGATAAACGGTAGGCGAATAGCGTGGACGAGGCGCGTTACAACGTCCGGGTAGCGGACCGCGAGTACTGGCGGGAGCAGATCAAGTGCCAGTATGCCTGCCCAGTCCATACTGATGCCCGAGGGTACGTACGGGCCATTGCTGCTGGGGACTACGAACGCGCTTATCTGATAGCACGGGGGCCTAATCCCCTGGCTTCGCTCTGCGGACGCATTTGCGGCGCCCCCTGCGAGGCTGCCTGCCGCCGGGGAACGATTGACCAGCCCATCTCCATCCGCGCCCTGAAACGGTTTGTCTGCGAAAAATTTGGTAGCGACGCCCGCAGTGATGCAGGCCGCGATTTGTTTCCGTATTTGAAGAGCAAGACGGAAGCGCGCCAGTGCGACGACCTCGACGAACTCAGCCACCTGCTTGAATTTCTTGCCAATACCGAGTTCCCCAAGCCCACTGGAGAACGTATCGCCATCATCGGTTCGGGCCCCGCGGGGCTCGCTGCGGGACACGATCTCGCTTTGATGGGCTTCCAACCTACGATCTTTGAAATGGAGCCGCAGCCTGCCGGCATGCTCTATACCGGCGTGCCCGGCTATCGCCTGCCGCGCGAGCTGATCCAGGCGGAAGTCGCCGTAATCCAGTCCCTGGGCGTCGAAATCCGCTGCAATACGCAGGTCGGGAAGGGCGTCAGCTTTGCGGAACTGCGCCGGGAGTTTGCCGCGATCATCATCGCCTGCGGTGCCAAGCGCTCACGGGCGTTGCCTATCCCCAACGCGGATGCCATCGGGGTGATGGGTGGGGTTGATTTCCTGCGTGACGTCTCACTCGGGAAAAAGGTCGAACTCGGGCAGCGTGTGATCGTGATTGGCGGCGGCAATGTGGCGTATGACGTCGCCCGCACCGTGCTGCGTCAGGAAGAATATGACGTATCGCGCACGGCTGCCCGCATGGCGGGAGTGCGGCAGGTGAACCTGGTCTGCCTTGAGTCTTTGGAAGAGATGCCGGCGGACACGGTAGAGATCCTCGAGGGCCAGGAAGAGGGAGTCACACGCCACAACAGTTTGGGACCGCGCGAGGTCCTGGTAAACGAGCGGAATGGTCAGAAGTTTGTGCGCGGCGTGAAGTTCGTACGCTGCACCCAGGTTTACGACGAGAACAAGCGTTTCGCACCCAAGTTCGACGAGCCGGTCACCACGGAGATCGAAGGCGACACGATCCTGCTTTCGGTCGGGCAATCCGCTGACCTGAGCTTTATCGACGCGCAGCGCGACGGGATCGAGATGCGCTCACCGCAGCAGATCGTGAACGATCCCGCAACCTGTGCGACTTCGGCGCCGGGAGTATTCATAGCGGGCGACATTGCCTACGGGCCGCGGCTCATGATCCATGCCATCGCCAGCGGCAAACAGGCAGCGCGTTCTGTCTATCGTTTCTTGCGCGGCAAGGAAATCGGGCCTGAGGAAGTCCAGTTTCATATCCCCATCGAGCACTACCACCGTGAGAAACACTACGAGCGGCGCTCGCGCTTGCATATCCCAACCCTGTCTGCGGAAGAACGACTGAAGAAGCCGAATTCGCTGGTTGAGATTGGATACAGCGAAGAGCAGGCGCTGACCGAAGCCGGCCGGTGCCTCGACTGCGGCATCAATACCATCTTCGACGGCGAGCGCTGCATCCTGTGTGGCGGCTGCGTGGACGTTTGCCCCACGGTGTGCCTGAAGCTGGTTACGTTTGACCGGCTGGCGCTTTCACCGGAACTTGCCACGGCCGCACGCGATCTGGACCTCGATCCCGCGGACTTCTCCGCCATCCTCAAAGACGAAGAACGCTGCATCCGTTGCGGACTGTGTGCGCAACGGTGTCCTACCACTGCCATCACCATGGAGCAATTCAGTTTTGCCAAGGAGTGGAAGCCATGTCCCGCTTAGATCCACCCCCGATTAACCGGCGCAGCTTCCTGAGCCTCGCGGCACTGGGGAGCTTCTTTGCCGCCCTAGGCACGGCAGCGGCCGGAATGCTACGGCTTCCGAGTCCTGCGATTTTGCCGGGACCGGTCCGCCGCTTCAAGCTCGGTCCGCCGGAGGAGTTCTCGGCGGGCACCGAAACCCCATTTACAGAACAGAACATTGTGCTGTTCCGCGATGACGACGGTTTTTACGCAATCTCGACCACCTGCACTCATTTGGGGTGCACGGTGGCGCGATCGAAGGAGGGGTTCGCCTGCCCGTGCCATGGCTCACGGTTCGACCCCCGAGGCAATGTGGTGGGAGGTCCGGCGCCGCGTCCGCTGCCGTGGCTGGAGGTCAGCCGCGCCGCCAATGGCGAGCTGATCGTCAATGCGGACACCGAGGTCCCGGAGGGCACGCGTTACAGCGTGTAGGAGGCATACCCGTGGCAGAGACGGCAACCAAAGAATTTGTCCACAACCTGCACGAACTCCCGCACACCGTGAAGGACGCGTGCTTTCGCTTGGGGAAGACACCCGAATCGGAGCGTGAGGAGTCGCAAGCTACCTTTCACAACCTGTTCCTGCACATCCACAGCGTTCGGGTCCACCTGCGCACACTCAGTCCCACGTTGACGTTCGGATTGGGGCTGACCGCGATGGCCAGCTTCGTGATCACCATTATCACCGGCGTTCTGCTGATGGTTTACTACAAGCCTTCGACGGACCTGGCCTATCAGTCCATGAAGGACATCCACTTCACGGTCTATACCGGGCGATTTATCCGGAACATTCATCGCTGGGCCGCGCAATTGATGGTGCTGGTCGTGCTGCTGCACATGGCACGGGTTTTCTTCACGGCAAGCTACAAGAAGCCTCGCGAGTTCAACTGGCTGGTAGGACTGGGGCTGCTGGTGATCACCCTGGCGCTGAGCTTCACCGGATACCTGCTCCCCTGGGACCAACTGGCGTACTGGGCCATCACCATCGGCTCCAACATCGCCAACTCGCCGCGTGAGCTGACCGACGCCATCGGAATCACGAAATGGTTCGATCCCGGCGGCTTCCAAAAGCGCCTGCTGCTGGGCGCCAACTTCGTTGGCCAGGACTCCCTGATTCGCTTCTACGTGCTGCACGTCTTCGTTCTTCCTCTCGCGCTGGTGACCCTGCTAGGCGTGCATTTCTGGCGTATCCGAAAAGATGGCGGCCTCGCCAAGCCGGAAGACCCCATGGGCGGGCTCGCGGAGTGGGGCGGCGAGCGCCGCACCGTGTTTCAACCGCTGGCCACCAAGACCTATGGCCTGATGGCGTTGGTGAAGGGAAAGCGTCCTCCCGTAAACCGAGGACCGGAGAACACGGTGATGAGTTGGCCGCACCTGTTCTGGGCTGAACTGGCCGTCTTCATGCTGACGGTGGCGATTACCCTCACGCTTTCCTTCTACTGGGACGCACCGCTCAAGGAACTGGCGAACCCCGCCATTCCCGAGAATCCTGCGAAAGCCCCATGGTACTTCCTCGGACTTCAGGAACTGGTCTCGTACTCGGCTTTCATGGGCGGCATGTTGATCCCTGTCATTGTTCTTATCGGGCTGGCGCTGATCCCGTTTCTTGACCGACGTTCCGGTGGAGAGGGCGTTTGGTTCGGCACGCCAGGCGAGAAAGCGACCACCTGGCAGTCTCTGTTCTTCGCCCTTGCCGTAACGGTTGGCATGCTTGCCTTCACGGTGAACTTCGGTTGGTTGCGCAACTGGTTTCCCAACATTCACCAGCTCTGGATTATTGCCATCAATCCCGGCTCGTTGCTGGTGCTGATCTTCGCAGCCTGGTCGTTGCTGATCTTGAAGCGAAAGGATTCAGTGCGCCTGGCTGCGGTCTCGCTGTTCACCTGTTTCCTAGTCAGCTTCACGTTGCTGACCTATTTCGCCACTGTCCATCGCGGACCTAACTGGCATTTCTACTGGTGGCCTTCGCAATGGCCGCTGCACTAGGAGGGAGAATGCGATGAAAGATCCCTCACGGATTTATCGCTGGATGCTGCTGTTGGCCAGCCTCGTTACCATCGCCTACCTGGTGGGCGCCGCTGTGCAGGAGAATTACCTCGCCCAGTGGAAGGGCATTCAGCGTCAATACCGCAATCTTCTTGAGGACAAGGCCACCGACGACCGCGGCCGCGAACTGCTGGCCAAGTTCCGCATCGAGATGAAGCAGGCCAGCATCCCGGCGCTCGGTACCGTGGATCGCTGCGTCACCTGCCACAACGGTATTGACGATCCGCGCATGACCGACGTCTCGCAGCCCCACCGTGTGCATCCGGGACACATCCTCGACAAGCATCCCGTTGACCGCTTTGGGTGTACCGTCTGTCACCACGGCCAGGGGGCCGCCATGACCTTCCGTGAAGCCAAAGCAGACGACGTGTACTGGGACTATCCGCTATTGCCGCCGGAGATGACCGAGGCCACCTGCGCCACCTGCCATGATCCTGAAACACTCCCGCCGGACCAGGCGCCTTTGCTGCTGGCTGGCATGGAACTCTACCGGGAAAAGAGCTGCGGTTCCTGTCACAAGCTTGGCGGACGGGGCGGCACGCTGGGGCCGGCTTTGGATAACGAGGGCGCCAAAACCCGTCACCAACTCATCATGACCAACCTCAGGCCGCCCCATACGGCGTGGAACTGGCAACTGGCGCACTTCCGCGATCCCGGCGGAGTCGTCGGCGGAAGCTTGATGCGCAATCCCACGGTCACCCAGCGAGGGGCGCTCGCGCTGACCGTTTATATGCTTTCGCAGTGGAACCGCGATGTGCCGGAGAGCTACCTGGCACCGGACAAAATCGAACAAAAATATCGCGCGCTGCATCCGGTACCGCTCACCGGCGAGCAGGTTTACCAGCAGTACTGCACTGCCTGCCATGGTAACGGCACTTACAGCCGCTGGGACAAGAAATTCAATCGCTTTGTTCCCGCCATTCGCGGGGTTTCGCTGGTCGCCACGGCGAGTCCGAAATACCTGCGAGCCAACATCGAGCAGGGTCGCCCGGGCACACAGATGCCAGCGTGGGGGCCACATGCCGGCGGCCTGCTTCCTCAGGAAATCGCGGCGGTGATTGAGTATCTGCGCAACGGTGCAACCGAGGCGCCGCTCACGCCAATGGCGATGCCAACGGGCGATGCCACGCGCGGGCTTTCCTTGTTTCTGCGGAACTGCTACGGCTGTCACGGCATGAATGGCCGGGGAGGCATGGCCCCTGAAATCGGGAACCCGGTGTTCCAGCAGGCTGCAACGGACGCATTCATCGTGCGCACCATTCAGAACGGCCGAGTAGGGACGGCGATGCCTGCATTCCAGCGGAGAGACGCTCCCGTATTCAGCGACCAAGAGATTGCTGATGTGCTGGCCTATTTACGGACACTGGCCGGGCCGAAAGCCCAAAGAGCGATGGCGCAGAACATGACTGCGTCCGCTCCTTCGGGAGGGAGACCATGAGCGATCAGAACAAACCCAGCAAGCCGTTCTCACGCCGAACGTTTATCCAGACGGCCGCGATGACCGCTGCCACCCTGGCTCTGCCTGGCTGTTCGCGCAAGGAAAAGCCCGTGCTCAGCACGCTCACCGGAGACTTCGATCCGCTGCGCACCTACCCCTATCGCGGATGGGAGGATTTCTACCGCAAGATCTGGACCTGGGATAAAGTTGTTCGTTCCACCCACTCCGCCAACTGCACCGGTTCCTGCTCCTGGAAGGTGTACGTGCGCAACGGAGTGATGGTGCGCGAGGAGCAGGCCGCCGACTATCCCCGCATCAATGACGACCTGCCCGACTACAACCCGCGCGGTTGCCAGAAAGGCGGCTGCTTCACCGAGTACGTGTACAGCCCGCAGCGGCTGCGCTATCCGCTTATCCGTACCGGAGAGCGGGGAGAAGGCAAGTGGCGGCGCGCCAGTTGGGACGAAGCGCTCACGCTGGTGGCCGAAAAGCTGCTCGACAACGTTTACAACCACGGCCCTGATACCAACACGTTCTTCAGCGTAATCCCGGCCATGAGCCCGGTGAGTTTTTGCGCCGGTTCGCGGCTGGCCCACTACATCGGCGGCGTTTTCCTCTCGTTCTACGACTGGTATTGTGATCTGCCTCCGGGCGAGCCACTGACCTGGGGCGTGCAGACGGAAGCCTGCGAGTGCGCCGACTGGTTCAACTCGAAATACATCGTGCTCTGGGGATCGAACATCTCGCAGACGCGCATCCCCGACGCCCACTTTGCCTACGAGGCGCGCTATAACGGCGCCAAGATCGTGTGCATCTCGCCCGACTACAACTCCAGCGCCATCCATGCTGACCTGTATTTCCGCATCAACCCCGGCAGCGATGGCATCCTGGCGCTAGGCGTGGCCAGGCTGCTGATCGACGAGAACCTGATTGACAAACCGTATATCCAAGAGCAAACCGACCTGCCGCTGCTCGTGTTCCCGGGCTCGAAACGCTTCCTGCGCGAGTCCGACATCAAGAAAGGTGGCAAGGCGGACATCTTCTATTTCTGGGACACGAAGCAGCAGCGCGCGGTCCCCACGCCGGGCTCCATGGGATCGGAGCAGAAAACCATCCAGCTCAATGGCGCCGACCCGGCCCTGACCGGCACCTTCCAGGTACAACTCGCCGACGGCAAGAGCGCCGAAGTCACCACCGTCTTTGAGCTTCTCAAGCAGGAACTTTCGGGATACACGCTGGAGAAAGTCGCCGCGCGGACTGGTCTTCCCGCGCATGAGATCGAGCTCTTTGCCAGGGAACTCGGCACGCGCAAACCGGCCATGATCATCCACGGCGCGGGCGCCAACCACTGGTTTCACAACGACCTCATCAATCGTTCATTCATCCTGTTGGTGGCCTTGACCGGGAACACCGGCAAGAACGGCGGCGGATTCAATCACTATGTGGGTCAGGAACGCATCTGGCCGGAGCAGGGCTTCTTCAAGCTTGCCTTCCCGGAAACCCGCAAGAAACAGCGTTTCCAGAACACCACCCTGTGGAGCTACGTCCACTCCACCAACAAAGACCCGCATCTGTACAACGGCAAGCCCATTGAGTGGTACATCCAGGAGTCGGTGAAGAACGGATGGATGCCGCTGTGGCCGAAGAACGGCAAGCCGCCGCGGGCCTTCATCGTGTGGCGGGCCAACTACCTGAACCAGGCCAAGGGCAACGAGATTCTGGAGTCGTCGCTGTGGAAGAACCTCGACCTGATCGTGGACATCAACTACCGCATGGACACCACCGCCCTTTACTCGGACGTGGTGTTGCCCGCCGCCAGCTACTACGAGAAGGTGGACATCAACTCCACCGACTGCCACAGCTACATTCATCCCTTTGGCAAGGCCTGCGAGCCTCTGTTTGAAAGCAAGACCGATTGGGATATCTTCCATGCCCTGGCAGCGAAGATGGCGGAAATCGCCACCCAAAAAAGCTTCAAACCCTTCCACGACGAGGCCTTCGACTGGAACCGTGACTTCACCCAACTAGCTAACAACTGGACCGGCAAAGGGACAATCCAGTCCGATGAGCAGGCGGTGGACTTCATCCTCGGCAATGCGGAAGAAACCAAGGGCATGAACTACCAAATGCTGCAGCAGGGGCCACTGCGCTTCGTTGCCACCGATCCCGAGTCCTGGAACAGCCCCATCAAACCCGGGGTCGCCTACACCCCGTTCCAATTTCAGGTGGACGACAAGCGCCCCTGGCGCACGCTCACTGGGCGCCAGCAGTTCTACATCGATCATCCGTGGTACATCGAACTGGGTGAAGCGCTGCCCACCTTCAAGGAGCCGATCGAGGAAAAGTATCCCCTCTACTGGAACACCCCGCACGGGCGCTGGTCCATCCACTCCACCTGGCGGGACCACCGCGCCATGCTTCGCCTGCAGCGTGGAGGGCCCATCGTTTATATGCATCCTGACGACGCTCGCAAGCGGGGCCTGCAGGACAACGACTGGGTCCGCATCCACAACGAAATCGGCGAGTGCGTATGCCGGTTGCAGATCCTGCCCGGCGAGAAGCCGGGCCGCGTCACCATGTATCACGGATGGGAGAAATATCTCGGCTTCAAGCAGGGTGGCTGGCAGTCGCTCACGTACATCAAAATCAAGCCCACGCAACTCATCGGCAAGTACGGGCACGTCAACTTCCGCCTCAACTACTGGGGGCCCACGGGCAACAACCGCGATACGAAAGTGGAAGTCGAAAAGGCCAAGGTCTGAGGAGAGGCAGCCATGTCAAAGCACCAATATGCGATGGTGATGGATTTGAACAAATGTCTGGGCTGCCAGACCTGCACCATCGCCTGCAAGAAGTTGTGGACCGACCGCGACGGCACCGGCTACATGTACTGGAACAACGTTGAGACCCGTCCCGGCCTCGGCTATCCGCGCCAATGGGACCGTATCGGAGGGGGCTGGAAGGACGGTCTGCTCCAACCCAGTCCGCTGCCCACCATGGAAGACTACGGTTACGCCTGGGAATACGACTACGAGCAGCGGCTGTTTGAAGGCAAGAGAAAACCGGTGATGCCCTCGCCCGAGCCCAAGTCCGGCGTCAACTGGGACGAGGACGTAGGCGGAATGAACGGCGAGGAAAACTACTTCTTCTACGTGCCTCGCATCTGCAACCACTGCACCTATCCGGCGTGTCTGGAAGCCTGCCCGCGCAAGGCCATCTACAAGCGCGAGGAAGACGGCATCGTGGTCATTGACCAGGACCGTTGCCAGGGCTATCGCTACTGCATCAAGGCTTGTCCCTATAAGAAGATCTATTTCAACGAGGTCACGGGAAAATCCGAGAAGTGCATCTTCTGCTATCCGAGGCTGGAAAAAGGCGAGGTCAATGCGTGCGCGGCGCAATGTCCGGGCCGCCTGCGCTTCGTCGGGCTCCTGGATGATCCCGAGTCGCCCGTGCACAAGCTCGTTCTGGTGCATAAGATTGCGCTGCCCCTGTTCCCGGAAAAGGGCACACAACCCAACGTCTTTTATGTGCCACCGTTCAACCCGCCGAAGCGGGACAACTACGGCAAGAGCATCCTGGAGGACGCCCGGCTCCCACTCGACTACCTCGTGTATCTGTTTGGCCCCGACGTGAAGAACGTGATTACGCGCCTCGAGGCTGAACTCAAACGAGCGCAGGCAGGTGGGCGCAGCGAGGTGCTGCAATTGCTGATTGGCCGCGATGCCGAAACACGCTACCGCATCCGGCCACAGTTAGTGCAGATCCAGGGGTAGGAGAACGTTATGAGAACTCGTCAACTCATGATTCTCGGCAGCGGGCTGCTGGCCTGCGCCGGAATGTGGGGACAAACGGCCGCGACGATGGCAGCCGGGCAGACCCTGTCCGTGGCAGCCTCGTCGTTTCCCGCAGATAACCTGCTGAACGGCGGGCCTGCCGCCTGGAACCAGGTCGCAGTCAAGCACGTTGGCCTCAACCGCACGCCTCCACTCTATGACACCGACGAGCCCGCTGCGCTTGAGATTCCGGTCGTGGACGTCCGTCTTGCCCGCACGGGTGGAAAGCTGCTCGTCCAGCTCAATTGGCATGATCCAACCCATGACGCGATAACGCTTCCTGAAGTTCCCAAAACTCCGCCGGAAACACGCTTCCTTAAGGTGCCGACCGAAGCCGATGACCGCTTCTTTGATGCCGCGGCCGTCATGTTCCCGACCAAACCTGAAGCCGGGGCGATGACACCGTCGCTGCAGATGGGCGACGCCGAGCATCCTGTCGAAATTTATTACTGGAACGCCACTCGCGGCGCCATGCTGATGCAGGCGCAGGGACGCGGCACCACTCGTCGCACCGGGCAAAGCTTCCCGGCCAACGCCTCCTACCAGAACGGCCAGTGGAGTGTAACTTTCGAATTGCCCGATTTGCCGCCCGGTACGCCGGTGGCGTTTGCCGTCTGGAACGGCAGCCAAAAGGACCGAGACGGCCGAAAGTATTTTTCCGTCTGGCAAGTGCTGGAGTAGTGAGAGGGAAACAGAGCAGGAGTTGCCATGCCTACCATCGCCGCAGACCACACGGCCGCCGCTCCCATCGACTGGAAGCAAAACGACCTCTACCGCTTTTTCGTCTTCGTCCTGGCGCCGCCCTCGCGTGAGCGCTTCGATTTCCTGTCACAGCCTGCGCTGCCGGCGGCGTTGCAGGATTTGTGGAAGCGTCTGGATTGCGTTGGTGAATTTCCTGGATTCGAATGGTTCGCCAATTACGAGGAGTACGAGTCCGCCTATATCGCTCTCTTTGATGTCGGAATCCCCGAGCCCCCAGTGCCTCTCTTTGAGTCGGCCCACGACAAAACCCACCCCGCCCAGGAGATCGCGTTGGAGAACACATTCTTCTACGACGTGCTTGGTCTGCGGTCGGACCAAAGCCAAGCGGTGCCCGATTACTTGATTACGCAGTTGGAATTTCTTGCGGCCTTGCGCTACACGTCTGAGAATGCATCCGACGAAGGAACTGCCGTTTCACTCGCCCGCGCGGAAGCCGAGTACTTGGAGCGCCACCTCCTAAACTGGATATCCATCGCGAAGGCCAAACTAGAGCGAACCGGCGCACCCGGCTTCCCGGTTTTGATGACACTTCTCGTGCAATTCCTTAACCATAGGCACCAGAGTAGCTGAAGATGTGATTGCAGTAAGAGCCTTGTCGAGCGGAGGTTTCCATGCGCTTTGTAGTCTTTCTCAGCCTTCTCGTCTTCCCGCTGATAACAGTTGCTCGTCCACAGGTATCCGCAGAAGGCCAGGCCTGCCTCGACTGCCACAGCAGCAGCACGCCGGGCATCGTGGAGCAGTGGAAGGAAAGCTCCCATGCCAAAAAGAACGTGGATTGCTATTCCTGCCACAAGGCCAATGCGAACGATCCGGCGACCTTTGAGCACTACGGAAAGCGCATCGCGGTGATCGTCACGCCGAATTACTGCGGGCGCTGTCACACCAAGGAACAGCAGCAGTTCGCCCAGAGCCACCACGCGGCGGCCGCCCAGTTTATCGGGTCGCTGGACAACATGTTGGGCGAGGTGGTCGAAGGCGGCCCGGCGGCCAACAACGGATGTCGTCAGTGTCATGGCAGCGATGTCAAATATCTCGGGGACGGAAAATTTGATTACAACACCTGGCCGAACAGCGGGATTGGGCGGTTGAATCCTGACGGCAGTAAAGGCTCATGCGCAGCCTGCCATGGACGGCACTCGTTCAGCTCAGCCGTGGCCCGTCAGCCGGAGAATTGCGGCAAGTGCCATCTGGGTCCGGACCATCCCCAGATAGAGATCTACAACGAATCGAAGCATGGCATTCAGTTCCGCGCCAACATCAACAAGATGAATTTGGACGCGCAGCCGTGGGTGGTGGGCAAGGACTATTCAGCCGCGCCGACGTGCGCCACCTGCCATATGAGCGCGACATCGACGCAGCCGGTGACCCACGACGTGGGAGACCGCATCAGCTACACGCTGCGGCCGGCGATCAGCATCCACCAGAATGACTGGGAGAAAAAGCGCGCCTCGATGCAGGATGTGTGCTCGAACTGCCATGCCACGGGTTGGGTAGAGAACTTCTACAAGCAGTATGACGACACGATCGATTTGTACAACGAGAAGTTTGCGAAGCCGGCGAAGTCGATCATGGACAAACTCTATGCGGCCAACAAGCTGACCAAGACGCCGTTCGATGAAAAGATCGAGTGGACGTACTACGAGATGTGGCACCACCAGGGACGGCGCGCCCGCATGGGCACGGCCATGATGGGCCCGGATTACACGCAGTGGCACGGCTTTTACGAAGTGTCGAAGACGTTCTACAACGAGTTCATTCCTGAGGCCGAAGCGCTCATGCCGGGCGTGACCACGGAAGTCATGAACAGCCCGTACCACCAGTGGACGAAAGGCCTCACGAAGGAGCAGATCCAACAGCAGATCGATTTCTACAAGAAGAAGTACAACCAGTGAAGAACATCAATCTCCTGGCGACGACCTGCCGCGCTGCACGTGCTCTAGAGATGAGCGTTTGGGACCTAACCGCCGGAAGACTCCAGTTCCGATTCGAGGCGTTTTAGCGACGGAATCTGCAGCGCGCGATTGTCGACCTGAATCAGTCCTTCGGCCTGCAGTCGGCTTAGGTTGCGCGAAACCAATTCACGTACGGTTCCGATCTGTGCCGCCAGTTCGCTATTGTTCGACGGCAGTGTCAGCGTGACGACATCGCCGATGCGAACACCTTGAGTCTTGCCTAGTCGCACCAGAAGCGCGATTAGCCTGTGTCGGACCGTGGTGAACGAGAGCTCTTCGATTATGCCAACCAGTGTGCGCAGACGTCCGCCAATCACCCGCAGAACTTTCAGCGCAACCTGCGGATGCTCCAAGCAGAGCGCTTGGAAGTCCTGGCGGCTGAAGAAAAACAGCGTGCTATCGCTGATCGCCTGGGCTGAAGCAGGATAGTTTCCGCCATCGAAGACGGGCAATTCGGCAACTGAACTGCCCGGGCCGTCGATCGAAAGCACCTGCTCGCGCCCACCAGCCGAACTCTTGAAGATGCGCACGTTCCCTGACTGAACGATATACAGTCCGGCACAAGGATCGCCTTCGCCGAAGATGAATTCGCCGGAAGCGTATTTGCGCTGCAAAATGTGCGAGGTCAGGAACGCGAATTCCTGATCGGATAAGTCAGAGAAAATGGGAACGCGTTTCAGTACAGCGAGCGAGGCAGCTTCTTGCTCCGTGGGCATGGCGATGATTTTACGCGATGCCGTGCAGCAGAAAGCCAAATCTGCCGAGACAACAATTGCCAATACTCCGCATTGTCGCGCGACGGTAACGTCATGCGCAAAGTGGCGAAGTAACAGGCGAACCGAGTGGTCAACGGGGACTCGGTTCAAGCCAAGAGAGTGTCAGCAAGAGGCGCGCTTCAGTGGGGGTGAAGATACTGAAACTGTGGGGGCCCACCCGAAAGGGATTTGCTGCGACATTGAGGGTTCCCTCTAGCCGGGCGAGGAGAGCAGGAGAAGAGTTACCCATGAATTGTCGAGTCGTCGCGAATGTGCACGATTCGGACGTGTTCGAATCCCATCAAACATGGGCAGGTCGCATCGGCAACCACCTGATTCAGCCACAATCACGATCTTTGCCAGAGGACGAGGACTAAGCTTATCGTTTAGGCTGTCTAAACTCCTGATCCGGGCAGTAGCCAAGCCCATTGCTTTCTAGGGCATCTGAGCTTGGGCACCGGACCCAAGGAGCGCGAGTGGAACGCCCGCTAGGTCAATCTCTTACATTCGACGAAGTTCCCTGAGAGGGACCGTTTACTCGTTTCATCCGGCCCAGCAGATCCAAGTTTTCAAATAGACTTTTCTCCGCCCGGCGCCCGTCAAGGCAGACAGGAGAAAAGATGAAGCGACGTAGATTTCAGTACGGATGTTTAACCAAGAGGAGCCACAGGTTGAGTGAAGACGTGTGGCAGTTGTCGCTTTTACGAAACAACAGCAGAGGGTCAACGCTACCGTCGATCGAGGACCATCGGTACAGTGGCCCAGTACCCCACACGGAGCGACGCTTTACAAGCTATCGAGCTGTTTCGGCTCCGCCTGAACTTGGGCCATCGGTTCGGAAGACCCATTACCGTCCGCACACTGGTTGACCGCTACATTGAACACGAATTGCCGGAGCGGCGGCACTCAACACAACAATCCCATTCGTCAACCCTGAAGCGCTGGATTTGTCCTCGATGGGGTAGTCATTTACTGGAACAGGTCAAGCCGTTCGAAGTCGAACAGTGGTTGCGGTCGATACCGCTGGCGCCAAAAACCAGGGTCAATCTGAGAGGCCTGTTTCACGTTATTTATGAACACGCCCGAAGATGGGAGTTGACGGACCGCAACCCCATTGACCTGGTGCGGCAGCGTGGGGGTCGTCGGTCGATACCGCGCATCCTAACTGATGCGGAAATCCGTCGCCTGCTCGGCCAGTTGGCCGAGCCATATCACACGATGGTTCTGGTCGCGGCCTGTCTAGGTCTTCGCGCAAGCGAAATCATGGGCCTGCAGTGGGGCGACTTCAATTGGGCCGACCTCACGGTTCTGATACGAAGGGGAGTCGTAAACGGCAGAGCTGGCGAGACCAAAACCGAAGCCTCCCGCAAGCCGCTTCCTATCGATCCCCAGCTTGCCGAGCCACTGCAGAAACTGCGGGAGCGTAGTTTGCACACGGATCCGGACGACTGGGTTTTTGCCAATCGAATTGGACGACCGCGGGCACAGCAGGACATTTTGCAGCGCCATCTGAGGCCCGCAGCGCAACGGGCTGGTATTGGGAAAATCGGTTGGCACACGTTTCGTCATTCGTACTCGACGATGCTGCGAAGCGCAGGCACCGACATTAAGGTCCAGCAGGAACTGCTGCGGCACTCGACTATCCAGAGCACGATGAACATCTACACACAGGCCGTCTCGCAGCACAAACGTGCGGCGAATAGTTTGGTGGTAGGAATTCTCTTCGAAGGAATTGCCCACGAAAGAACGATTGCCGCTAATGGGAGCTAAAAGGAGCCGACGAGGCCGCCGCTGGGCCTGAGCAATCGTCTCGAACTGCTTGATAGAGCAGGAGTTGATTTGGTTGCGGGGGCTTGCAACCATCCGAACGTACCCTCACTGTCTTTCTGCTTTGAACTCCACCTGAGCCATTTGAGGACCAAGAGACAGATCTAAATAATGTCCTGAAAGACTTTGCGGCACACGTAAGCCTCTGCAGCTGGGCTGTTTACCGAAATGCAGATGTCTCGTGTCGAAAGGCAACCTTTACGGCACAACCACCTTTATCGGCGATCTTAATTGCGGGGCCGCAACGGTCCTGCGGGGTGCAACACGAAGCTCATTGAGTTCATTCCCGCCCAGAGTGGTGGACAGTGTTTTGTCACGTCAGACACGGGCAGTTGTTGAGGTACAGTGTCCCGGGTCAGTACGGGATCGTGCTGTGTGTGCGCAACCCACCTAACCAAATTTGGGCCGGATGAACCCCAGCCGAACCACGTCGGCGTGGGAGTCCCTCGATGGGTAGGTAGTTTGGGGCCGTTGGGAGCCAAGGCGGGGATTCCAGCTAAACAGCCTAAGACTCCATTCGCATGGTAGGCAGTCGCCCCGTGTTAGAACACATATTCGAATCTGGCAGCATCTTTACCGACACCTTCTGTCCTACGGATTCGGTTTACGAACCAGGGGAGGAGCAGTCGTTGGGGGTCGAGCCAGCATAAGGTCGATTCCGTAAATCACGATGGATCCGCAGGAAAGATTGCTGTCGCTTTGTAGGGTGCACTTTCCAGAAGCGTCGTTACCGCCGACGTTATCACCGAAGGTGGCGCGGAAGACTTTGCCTCCTGCAATCGTCGGTGGCACAAATTTCGCGAAGTAGATATTCGGGTCGTCGTCGAACCAAAGCAGCTTCAGAGTAAGGGCATCGAAGGCCATCAGTATCCCGGGCTCGATGGTGTAGGTGGCGTCAACCGGAGAAACAGACACCCACACGATGCCGTTCTGATCGCCATTCGAAGAAGCGGATACGGCGCCTCCCGGCATGCCGTCCGGAGAGCGAAGGCCATTGAGTCCCTTAGGGTAGGGAGGCGGTGCGCTGGCCGTGGTCATTTCGGCTTGCTCCACAATTTGACCGGTTTTCAATATGCGGTAGGCTCTCAGATAATCTTTTTCCGCCATCAAGTAGAGAAAGCCGAAGCTGGAACTGGGGCGTTCCCAAACCGCTGGGCTGCCGTGAATGTTGGGACCCCAAGCCTCGCCGACATCGTAATCATCGGTGGGAGTGGTCGCAATGACGCAGCCGGGTTCGCTGACGGGACTGGGTGTCGTACAAGTAGTCGGTCCGGCGCCCTGATGCCAAGTGTTGAAGGCGGCAAAGAACCCTTGCTTCGCATGTTTCATATCATTGGGATCAAGGACGTAAAGACGGCCCTGCTTCCCTCCACCGAGGACCCACCCATTCGAGAGAACTACCGCACCGCCGGAGCCAAGATCGGAGTCGCCCCCGAACACACACCTGGGGTCATTAGGGTCGTTGTAGTGATGGGCTACGATACATTGCGCCTGCAGCGGCTTTGCCGCCAACTCGGCGGGACTATGGTAGCCGGTGTCAAGCCGGTACCAATTACCGGCGGTGAAGTGCTCGGTGACGCAGAACGGCCCAGTCGTGTGGTCGCATTGGAATTTGTTATCCGGACCCAAGCTGAGTTTCAGGATCGATTCTCCGAGATCGGTACGTGTGGGGTGATAAAGATCGTCAAAGCCAGGCGTTCCCAGTCCCGTTTCGGTTTGCGCGATGCTGTTAGGATCCCGGTTGTTGCCGGTAAGGGCATAAACAAAGTGGCGCGTAGGGTCTGCGGCTAATCCCGTGCCCGATTGCCAGATACCTGCGAGCTCATTTTGGGGCGAGGTGTTATAGACGTCGAGAAGATTCATGTTGGGCAGCGTGGAATACGCGAACACCCAGCCATGCGGTTCGGCGCCATTCTTGTATTCGGCTGAGTCGCAGACCGGTGCCCCAAACGCCACATAGATCACGTTATTCAGGAGCAGCAGGCCGGGGCGATTCAATTCTGCTCCGGGGTTGAATGGTTTGTATTGGCCCTCGACGATCGGATTCTGATTTTGTATTTGCACGCGCCGGAGTTCCTGCCCGGTTCTTATGTCCAACGCCACCAGGTAGTAGTAAGCCACGGTGCCGTAAGAGGCATTCGAAGGCGTCGGACCAAACCGTGCAACGAGATACATAACCTGGCTTACAGGATCAATGACCGGAGTGCTGGTGATTCCCACGGGGCCATGGGTTTGCCGGCAAGGAGAGGTTGGGCCGTCGTCCATCCCGCTCAGAGGAGATGCGAAGAGCGGTGATTGCTTCGAACCGGGCGCGTCCCAGTCCTGGAGTAAAATCGGATTCGCCCAGAGCAAGCCCTGGCGCGGATCATTCTGGTTAACATTGTCCGCGTCAAAAGCGTAGATCATGTTCTTACGGGTCACCACATACAGAACATTCTTCTTTACGCCAGCGATGGTCACGCCCGAGACGTAGAGCGCTTGCCCCGCGATTTGACCCTCAACTCTTCGAATCGCCAGTCGTTTAAAGCGGGGAGATGAAACGACGGACGGCGTCAAAACGCTCTCGTTGGGGTACGATCCGGTCCTTCGAACATCGTTGCGCTGCGTTAGAACACTTTGCACGACGTTAATCTGAGCACAAACGCGCCCCGGCAGCATGATCAACAGCAGCGCGAAAAAGAAAATCCGAGTCGTATGCACGTTCCACCTCTCCGAACGATTGCTCCCGCTAATTCTCGGGCCGATTAGTGCCTAACAGATGAGAGCTGGGTGCGTAGCAACAGAGGCGAAAACTGGACAACCAAGACTACACGACTATCATGCCGAGTGGGAAATACATCATCCGGGATTTCCGTTTTAGCTCCCGTAACCTCCGGAGTGTACACCCTTTCAGCGATTCCAGCGTGAGATTTTCCCCTTGCTGGCCCTAAGTTCGGCACAGTGTCCCGTCTGCTCCAACCCGAGTCCCGAATCTGCCGACCACGTCCTTTACATTGAAAACTGGCGCGCCAAATCATGTGGTTCTTGAACCGCCCTGAAGACCGCTGACTGTCGCAATCAAATCAACGGCCTGGCGTCCGCGTTCAAGGGTTGTTTTCGGCACAGTACGGAGGGAGCCGAGCAACTGACTCTTAATCTCATCTGCTACGAGCGCACCATAGCGCATCAAGTTGCATCGGTTTGCAAACACAGCAACTTAGCTCTTGGGCGGATTGCACCATGACGCAGCGAAGCGCACGGAATCCCAAAACCAACTGACACCAGAACTGACACCGCATTCCGAAATCGGGCTTTTGGGATTGCGTACTACATGGCGATTTGTACTAAACCCGCTTCGCGGGTAGGCGTCAGCGTAGTACCATTTGGCAGGACAAATTGCATGCTGCACATCGCCGCACTCACGGCAGGTCACGCAGAATTCAGCGCAAAATTG
>Ga0181532_10000354_pt1 | contig 47608 bp, 37 predicted proteins | sample PEATcosm2014_Bin_33_FD_119768 | JGI IMG/M metagenome (GOLD analysis project Ga0181532, IMG submission 119768) | Peatland microbial communities from MTU Mesocosm Facility, Houghton, MI, USA - PEATcosm2014_Bin11_30_metaG | ecosystem: Environmental > Terrestrial > Soil > Wetlands > Peat | place... | reverse complement strand
TGGACTGGAAGCGAATCCCGGCTTGGCCGCAGTTGTAATGTAAGCGAAGGCGCACAAACAAATAATCAAGTCACGCGAATTTCAACCTGTACAGAACACCAGTTTTCGGATGGATTTCTAGGCTCTCAACTCCGGTCCGGATCGATCCCCTGGTCCATGTAGATCCACAGCACGCGGGCCATCCAAGTCAGCACCGGCGCCAGAGGCAGAAATAACACGATGCCACCCACCACGCTTTTCAGCAAAGGCCACTTCAACACTTCCCACACCAGCGTCGCCAGCACAGCGATGGCGCCCACGCCAAGTCCGTAGCCGATGTACATCGCCCCCAGGAAGTATCCGTCCTCGCGTTCAAACTTCAGCCCGCACGCCGGACAGCGTTCATGCATCCCCGGAAACAGCCACACCGATTTGCGAAAGATTTTTCCGGTGCGGCAGCGCGGACACAGCTGCTGCAGAATTCCCCGCATCGCAGGTACGACCGCCCTCTGCATGGACGAAGTCTAACAGGCAGGGTTGATCGAACAGGATGGATCAGATTTTGCGTCTTCGCCCTTAGGGATGAACTGAAAGCCAGTCGAACCTACTGCGCCGCCTTTGCCAACTGAATCCGCCTGGCGTCCACCGGTATCGGACGTTGAATCTCCATCTCAATCGAAGTCCCCACATCCAGTTTCACGTCCGGACCGTGCTTGAGCAGCGCCCACGCGACTCCACCCGCCAACCCCGCGAGGCCACCATAACGCGCACCGTTGTAGCCTCCGGCTGCTGCTCCTCCGATGGTCCCGACCGTTCCTCCGACGGCCGCGCCTTTGGCAGCTTCCTCAATCCTCTTGCTGGTGTCTTTGTCCGCCTGGATGGTTCCTTCTTTGTCCTTCACGCCATTGCTGTCGGACCCGGGCGTGTTCTCCACCGACGCGGGCAGCATCACCGTGTAGCCGGTCGGATAGATCATCGACGTGAAGTGGATCAGGATTTCCGCGCGTTTCTTCGACCGCCCTGCCGGCTCCGTATGCATGATCTTTCCCTGAATGTACGTCCCCGCCGGTACCAGGATGCGGTCGTTCATCACAAACGGAAACGCCGTCTCGGCGTACACAGCGTCGCCCTCACGCGCATTCTTGGTGGAGATGGCCTGCTTCAGCAACAGCGGAATCTTCGTCCCCGCCGGAATCACCGCCGCATTCGGCTCCGGCGCCTCTGCCAGCCTGGCCCCAGCCGGAGCGGCGCTCAGTTCCTTTGCTTGAGCGGCAGCGTCTGCCTGGGCTGTACCCGCAGCCTGAGGAGCGGCATCCGCCGGCTTTGTCGTCTCTGCCGCCTGCCCCAAGGCCATTCCTGAAACCAGCAATACGGTGAATAGTGCTCGCATTCAACACCTCCCAAGGCGACACCCGCCTCAAGCCGATCAGGCCAAGATTACCACGCCTAAGCCGCTAGGATGCATCCTACATTCCATACGCTGCCCAAGCCTCCTAACCTTGCCCCTGCATCCAACGGCCTATTATCGAGCCGTGTCCGAAAACGCGAAGCAGCCGCCTTATGCGCGCATCTGGCATTCGCTATCGTCCCTTGGTGGTTCTGTCGTGCCTCCTCCTCAGCATCCCGCTCCTATCAGCACAAGATCAAGATCAGCGTCCAGCGGCGAACCGGGAAGGGTTTCAGTCCCATTGCACGAGCCAGAAGCTCGAACAGAAATGGCTAGACGAAGACGCCCTTTGGATCATCACCGACCAGGAGCCCGCCGACTGCAATAAACTCACCACGAACGATCAGCGCGATGAGTTCGTCGGGGCTTTCTGGGAACGCCGCAATCCCACTCCACAATCCTCTGAGAACCCGTACAAGGAAGAGCACTATCGCGCATCACCTACGCGAACACTCACTTCGCTGCTGGCGATCCCGGATATCGGACAGACCGCGGCCGTTTCTACATCATGTACGGACCGCCAGACTTGATCGACTCAAAACCCGCATTCGCCCCGCCCACGGAGGCACTACATTTTTGTCGAAGGGATAGAACGGAATGTCGTCCTCAGTTTCACGGACAAATGCGTTTGCGGGAAGTATCAATTGTCAGGGATGGATTCCGATTCCCGGGCCCCCAAAATCTTTGATCCTCTGCGCTATTGAGGTCGGGCGACCGAATCACTTGTAGATCAAATACTTCTCCCGCACTTTCTGAAACTTCTGCAGACCCTCCTGCCATTCCTGCGCAATTCGCCGCGGATCTTGCCCAGCCGCCAGCGCGTCATAGACACTCTGATTCACCAGCAACTCAGCCATGCGCTCGATCTTAAAATCCGCTGCATACAGTTTGCGAAGCGCCGCCGCTAGCTCAATCCCCAGTTCCGGAGCGTCAAACCCGTTTCGATCCGTCAGAATAATGTTCACTCCCGAACACGTCTGCCCGCTATACACGCTCGCGCTCGGCGTGAACGTCACTGGAACGAACCGCACGCCCGCAATCCCGCGCGCGTTCAAATAAGCCGCCAGTTCCTTGCTCTTGATCCACGGCGCGCCCACCAGCTCAAAGGGAGTGTCGGTGCCGCGTCCCACGGAAACGTTTGTGCCCTCAATCAGCGCCACTCCCGGATACAACGCCGCCTCGGTCACGCTCCGCAAGTTCGGCGACGGATTCACCCACGCCAGTCCCGTCGAATCGAACCAGTCCCCACGCTGCCACCCATCCATGGGCACGACGGTAAGCTTGGCATTGATGTTGCGCTCGGCGTTGAACATCTTCGCCAGTTCGCCCATGGTCATGCCATGCCGCACCGGCACCGTCCCGTAATTCGTAAAGCTCTCGCGCCCCGCGTCCGCCACCGGACCCTGCACGAAGGACCCTGTCACCGGATCCGGCCGATCGAGCACAATCAACTCAATGCCAGCCTTCGCTGCGGCCTCCAGAAAATATCCCAGCGTCGTCTCGTACGTATAGAACCGCACTCCCGCATCCTGAATGTCGAACACCACCGCGTCCAGATTTTTCATCACATCCGCTGACGGACGCCGCGCCGCATCCGTCCCGCCATACACGCTGTACACAGGAATGCCGGTGGCCGCGTCCTTGGAATTGTTGATGTCGGTGGTATCGAGCGTCCCGGTTACTCCGTGCTCCGGACTAAAGATCGCGTCGAGCGATACGCCGGGAGCTTTGGCCAGCACATCAATCGTCCGCAGCCCCTGAGCATCGACGCCCGTCTGATTCGTCACCAGCCCGATACGTTTCTTTCCCTCCGCCGACTTCAGCACATCAAACCCGTGTTCCTCGAGCACGTCGATCCCATTCCTCACAGTCCCATTCCGCGTGCTCATCCGCCGCGCCGCGCTGAACGCCTCGTTGTATCCGGTGATGCTCTTCCACCGCAACGCGTCTTGTTCGGACGGACTCAAAGTCAGGGCTGCCGTCACTTCAGTCGCCACTTTCGACCGGAGCGCGATCGCATTTCCCTTCCCGCGCGGATGCACGGCATTCGTCAGCAGAATGATGTATGTCTGCGTCGTCGGATCGATCCACATGGACGTACCTGTAAACCCCGTGTGCCCGAACGACCCAACCGGCAGCAGATCGCCACGATTCGAAGAGAACGGAGAATCGATATCCCACCCAAACCCGCGCAGCACCGGCGCTGCCGGTGGCTGTTCCGGCGATGTCATCTTTGCCACGGCCGCCGCAGACAGAATCTCTCCGCCTCCGTTCAGCAGCGCCTGCGCGAATTTCGCCAGATCGTCCGCCGTCGAGAACAGTCCCGCATGCCCCGCCACGCCGCCCATCCGCCGCGCTGTCGGATCATGCACCACGCCCCACAGCATGTGCTCGTTCTCGTCGTACTGCGTCGGCGCAATCTTTGCCCGCCAGGTTGCCGGAGGCACGAACCGCGTCCGCGTCATTTTCAGTGGCGCAAAAATATGCTGCGTCGTGTACGCATCCAGCGTTTCCCCCGACACGCGCTCCACCAGCGCGCCCAGCGTGATGAAATTAATGTCGCTGTAGACGAATCCCGAGCCCGGAGCCTGCTGGGGCGTCTCGGCAAACGCCATCTGGTACGCAGTTTCCTTCCCCTCCCACGGCGCCTTCAGGTCCAGATCCGGCTCCAGCCCGGAGTAATGCGTCAGCAACTGCCGCACCGTAATGTCCTCTTTGCCATTCTGCGCAAAGTCCGGCAGATATTTGGCCACCGGATCATTCATCCGCACCTTACCCTGCTCGACCAGCTGCATGACGGCAGTAGTGGTCGCAATCACCTTGGTCAGCGACGCCAGATCGAACACTGTGTCCAGCGTCATCGGCTCGCGCTGGGGATCGAGCGCGCGGCTTCCGTAGGCCTTGCGATAAACAACCGCCCCGTCGTGCCCCACCACCAACACGGCTCCGGGAATGTTCCCATCAGCAACCGCCTGCTCAATCACGGAGTCGACTCCGCTCAAACGGTTGAGCGCGGCCGGATGTTTGGCCTCAGCAGGTGCCTGGAGGCAGACCAGCGCAAACGCCCAGATGAGAGCGCACGCCATTGGCGAGGAATACGAATTTGATTTCATTTTGAGGGTGATGTCTTGACTGTACACAACTCGGCGGCCTGGCTCAAGAAACTCAAGTAAACGGAGTAAACGGGAGTGCTGCGTAGCAAAGTGTCCCCCCGGGCAAACCAGCGTTTTCAGCCAAATAACGTTCCTCTGTGTCCCCCGTGTCCTCAGTGGTAAAGGTGTTTGGCCCGTCAAAACCTTTACCCGTCCCCCCAACTCTGCTATAACCCGCTCAGGTCAGAATCCCGCAGCGAGCGCACAAGCCACTGAACCGTCCGAGTCCCACTCTCGTCGCCGCTTTCGATCATCAGGATGAACTCCTTTTTTCCGCCTTCTCAGTTCTGAAGGACGCCATTGCAGCCCGCGCATTCCCCGCCGCCTCCATTGCGGTCACGCAGGGAGAGAAGCTGGTCGCGCTCAAATCCTTCGGTCACTTCACCTACGAAGCAGATTCTCTGGAGGTGACCGCCGCGACTCTCTTCGACCTGGCCTCGGTCACGAAAGCCGTCGCGACCACCACGATGGCGATGATCCTCTACGAGCGCGGCCTGCTCGAACTCGAAGCTGCCGTAATCGGCATCGCCCCCGAATTCATAGCCGACGCCGCCGGAAAGTCAGATCTCCGCCGCCGGGACGTCACTTTCCGCATGCTCCTCGGTCACTCCTCGGGCCTGCCCGCCTATGAGAAGCTGTTTCTCACCGCACACTCGCGCGAGGACCTGTTGCGAGCCGCGTTCACGGCTTCCCTCTCCCACGATCCCGGCAGGCATGCCGAATACAGCGACATCGGATTCATCGTCCTCGGCGCCGCTCTCGAACGCATCGCCGGAGAATCAATTGATCTTTTCTGCCAGCGCGAAGTCTTCGGCCCGCTGGGGATGTCGAACACGACGTTTAATCCCCCAAAAGAGTGGCGCCACAAGATCCCACCCACCGCAGATGAAAGCACGGACAAAGAACGTGGCGCGGGCGCCCCCGCCCGCGAAAAGCCGGAAGGAAAAATGAGGCCGGGCGTAAGCGAAGCCGCCCGCAGCACCTTCCGCCAGAAGATCATTCAAGGCGAAGTCCAGGATGAAAACGCCAGCGTTCTCGGTGGCGTCGCGGGACACGCCGGCCTCTTCTCCACCGCGGAAGACCTGGCTCGCTTCGCCCACGCCATGCTCCACGGAGGACACCTCGTCCTCCGCCCCGAAAACATCGCGCTCTTCACCCGCCGCGAGTCCGCGCCGCCCGGCACGTCCCGCGCTCTCGGCTGGGACACGCCTTCTGCTTCCTCGCAATCCGGAATACATTTCGGCCCCCGCTCGTTCGGCCATCTCGGCTTCACGGGCACGTCATTGTGGATCGATCCCGACCGCCAACTCTCGATCACCTTGTTGACGAACCGCACCTGGGCCGACTGCGCGAACCTGGCCATCAAGCAAGTCCGCCCAAAATTCCACGACGCCATCATCGAAGCGCTGAGCGAAGCGAAGTAGGACACCGCTTGGGTGATGCCGTCCATAGCCTACTTGGCCGCGACTCCATCGGTGACGATGAACCGGTAATCTCCTCCCTGAAAGCGGTGCCGGCATGCGGCCTGGTACTCGGGACTGTGATACCAGGCTTGCACTTCGTCATAGCTGGGGAATTCCAGGATGATAATCTCCTCGCTCTTGGGACTTTCCAGCACCTCAGAACGGCCATGAATGGCGAGAAATGTAGCCGGGTGCTTTTGAAAACGGGCGGGAGCCATTTTCTTGTATTCTTCCAACTTGGCTGGGTTGCGAGTCTTCTCGCGAATCACTACAACGTAAGCGGCCATCTGCCTCTCCTTCTCTTGAGGAAGATTGATGCGCACCCGGCGCGATCTGACTCTAAAATGATCTGCTCTACCGAGACCCCGAAAGGCGCACGACTTGACCCGAACCCGTAAAGCAAAGTCCGATCTCCGCCAGCTCCGTACCGAACAAATTCTTCCCGCCGCCAGTACTCTCGACCGCATGTCGTCGCTCGAAATCGTTCGCCTCATCAACTGTGAGGATGCAACTGTCGCTGCGGCCGTCGGCCGCGCTCTGCCGCAGATCGCCCGCGCTATCGATGTCATCGTCGCCGGACTCCGCCAGTGCGGACGCCTCATCTATGTAGGCGCCGGAACCAGCGGCCGCATCGGCGCTCTCGACGCCTCCGAGATCCCGCCCACCTTCAATACCGATCCGCGCACCGTACAGTACATCATGGCCGGAGGCCCCAAAGCCCTCGCTGCCTCCACCGAAGCCAGCGAAGACGACACTTCCCTGGCCATCGCCGAAATGAAGAAGCGAAAACCCGGCAAGCGCGATATCGTTCTCGGCATCGCAACCAGCGGACGCACTCCCTTCACCATCGCCGCGGTCGAATATGCCCGCAGCCGCGGCGCCCGCACCATCGCGCTGACCTGCAATCGCAATTCCCCGCTGGAGCGCGCTTCCGATTTCGCTATCGTCACGGAAGTCGGCGCTGAGGTCCTGGCCGGGTCTTCCCGCATGAAAGCGGGCACCGCCCACAAAATGGTTCTGAATATGATTTCCACCGGAGCCATGACTCGCCTGGGCTATGTCTATGGCAACCTCATGGTCAACGTTTGGACCAAGAACGAAAAGCTCGTCCAGCGCGCGATCCGAATCCTGGAGCAAGCCACTGGAGCCGATCACGAAGCCGCCAGCCATGCTCTCGAAGCCAGCGGCAATCGCACCCCGGTAGCGGTAGTAATGCTGGCCGCAGATGTGAACCGATCCCAAGCCGTCGCAGCCCTGAAGAAATCGAAAGGCCACGTCCGCCAAGCAATCGAACTTGCAACGAACTAGAGGGTGCCCCATCCTAACGTCGCGCCTTCTGCGACGTTAGGATGGGGATTTTGACCTCCCTCAATCTCGAAGACCCTTGTCCCATCGTTCCGTCGCAGTCAACACTCTCCAACTCCCGGCCCGCTACAATAACCGTGCAAGGATTCATTCATGGACAAGTTCGTCATCCGCGGCGGAGAGCCGCTGCTCGGCACCGTCCGCGTCAGCGGCGCAAAAAATGCCGCGCTCCCCTGCATGGCCGCCGCCCTGCTCACCGACCAGCCGGTCATTCTGGAGAACATTCCACAGGTGCGCGACATTCAGACCACGCGCAACTTGCTGGCCGCGATGGGCGCCGAAGTCGAACTCGGTTACGGACGCGCTCAGCACCGCACCACCATCCACTGCGCCACACTCGCGGCTCCCGAAGCCTCGTATGAACTCGTAAAGACCATGCGCGCCTCCACGCTGGTCTTGGGCCCGCTGGTCGCCCGCTGTGGCCACGCCCGCGTCTCGCTTCCCGGCGGCTGCGCCATTGGAGCACGTCCGATCGACCTTCACATCAAGGGACTCGAGCGCCTCGGCGCCAAGATCACGCAGGAACACGGCTATGTCGAAGCCTGCGCGAACCGCCTAAAAGGCGCGGAAATTGTTTTCGACAAGATCACCGTGACCGGCACCGAAGACCTGCTCATGGCCGCGACTCTCGCCGAAGGCGAGACCATCCTGCAGAACTGCGCGCGCGAGCCCGAAGTCGCCGACCTCGCCGATCTTCTGAATAAGATGGGAGCGAAGATCGAAGGCGCCGGCACGCCTACCATCCGCGTGAAAGGCGTCAGCAAGCTGAAAGGCGCGAAGCACCGCATCATTCCCGACCGCATCGAAGCCGGAACGTTCATCATTGCCGGCGCGATGACCGGAGGCGATCTCAACATCGCCGGATGCGATCCCTCGCATCTCAAAGCGCTGCTCAGCAAGCTTCAAGAAGTCGGCGTCAAGACCAAAGCCACTGCCGACGCCGTCCGCGTCATGGGCGACAATCCTTTCACCGCCGCGGACATGTCGACGGAAGAGCACCCGGGATTCCCCACCGACTGCCAGGCGCAATTCATGACGCTGGTCACGCAGGCCGAAGGCACGTCGATCATCACCGAAAATATTTTCGAGAACCGCTTCATGCACGCTCAAGAACTGGTGCGCATGGGTGCCAACATCAAGATTGAAGGACGCCGCGCCGTAGTCCGCGGCAAGACTCCGCTGAGCGCCGCCGCTGTGCTGGCCAGCGATCTGCGCGCCTCGGCCTCGCTCGTGCTCGCCGCGCTGGTCGCCGATGGCGAGACCATCATCGACCGCGTCTACCACATCGACCGCGGCTACGAACATATCGAAGAGAAGTTGAAGGGAGTCGGCGCGCAAATTCGCCGCATCGGAGAGATGTTCCCCAAGAAAGCCGCCGCCGTGAAGTGAAGATCAAACCACAGAGGACACAGGGGACACAGCGCGTTGACTGCTGCAAGCGTTCCTCTGTGTACCCTGTGTCCTCTGTGGTTCTAGCTTTTTGCCTGGCAAACATTCCTATTCAGCGTCACTCCCGCGTCAATCGTTCAATCAATTCCTCGTGTTGCGGATAGCGCCCGGCCAGTTCCTCCCGCTCCCCCATCTCGAAGTCCTCAAAATCAAATCCCGGCGCCACCGTGCATCCCACCACTGCGAATGAACTCCAATCCGCCACGTGCGAAGCAAACCAGCATCCCGCCGGCACCACCGCCTGCAAAACCTCTCCCGCTTCCGGATCACCTCCCAACCGGATCGAAGAATACTTCCCCTCCGGCGCAATCACATGCACGACCAGCGCTTCGCCCGCGTAGAAGTGCCAAACTTCATCCGACCGCAGCCGATGAAACGCGGAGAAATTCTTCCCTTCCAGTACAAAGTAAATCGCCGTCGATACCGCCCGAGCCCCTTTAAACCCCGCCGGCAGAGCCTCGCGCGCGATCACGATATCCGACCGGTACGTCTGGCGGAAATACCCGCCCTCCGGATGCGCCTCGAGTTGCAACTTCTCAATCCAGTACCTGGCGTTTTTGTCCAACTTTTCCTCCGCTCCACCGAAACGCTTTCCTCCCATCCCGCACTATCCCGAGTAGGAGGTTCACCCTCATGTCCGGCCGAGAGCCCGCGATACTCATTCATCGATATGGCTTCAAGTTTAAGGGGGAAACTTTCTGCACGGAACTGCCCGCCCTTACCCACTCGCCGACCGCCGCCTGAAACGCGAGTGGAATCCCACCTGTCAGGTCCACCTGCCTCGTCGCGGGAAGCCCCGCCCTTGCATCCTCTGCAAGGGTGGGGATCAATAACGAAATCCTCCAATCACCGCAAAAGGCTACCGCCTCAAGGACCTCACGATGACAAACAATAAGGGCCGCCACTTTCGTGCGGCCCCTCTTGGTTCATCCGTGCTAATCCGTGTGGATCCGTGGCGAAGAAGTTCTAGTGCCGCCCTCCGCCACCGCCGCCGTGACCGCCGTGGCGTCCACCGCCACCGCCGCCAGGACGTCCACCGCGCCCGCGTCCACGTCCACCGCCTCCGGGACGCCCGCCGCGACCACGGTCTCCGCCACGATCACCACCGCGCGGACGATCTCCGCCAGCGCCAGCGCTCACGTGAGGCGGACCGTCGCGGTTAAAGTTCGGCTCGGCATCCGGCTCATCGGGAAAATCCCCACCACCTTCGATGACGAGCGAGCCCGTCAACGCAGGTTGGCTCTCAGCCGCCGGCGCCATCGCAGCATCCGGAGGAGGCGCTTCCCCACCCCCCAGCTTCGCGCGCTGCTCTTTCAGAATCGCTTTGCGCGACAGCCGGATGCGGTTGCCTTCCACCGCCAGCACCTTCACCAGCACCTGGTCGCCTTCCTTCAGTTCGTCGCGCACATCGGCAATGCGATGCTCGGCCACTTCGCTGATGTGCAGCAGCCCGTCGGTGCCCGGCAGAATTTCCACGAACGCGCCGAAGTCGGCGAGCCGCGTGACTTTGCCCAGATAAGTCTTCCCTACTTCGGCCGTCGCCGTGATGTCGCCGATAATCTGCAGCGCCTTCGCCGCCGACGCCTGATCGCTCGACGCCACCTTGACCAGTCCGGAATCCTCCACGTCGATCTTCACTCCGGTCTGCTCCACGATGCTGCGAATCATCTTGCCGCCCGGCCCGATCAGATCGCGAATCTTGTCGACCGGGATCTGCACGGTGTAGAACCGCGGCGCGTAATCGGAAATCTTTTCGCGCCCGGTGGTGATGACTTCTTCCATCTTGCCCAGAATGTGCAGTCGCCCACGCTGCGCTTGCGCCAGCGCCTCGCGCATGATCTGCGCCGTGATGCCGGCAACTTTAATATCCATCTGCAGCGCCGTGATGCCCTCTTTCGTGCCAGCAACTTTGAAGTCCATGTCGCCGTAGTGATCTTCCGCGCCCGCGATGTCGGTCAGGATGGCGTAATCGTTGCCTTCCTTCACCAGTCCCATCGCAACTCCGGCAACCGGAGCCTTCAGCGGAACACCCGCATCCATCAGCGCAATCGACGCGCCGCAGATGGTAGCCATCGACGAAGACCCGTTCGATTCCAGAATGTCGGAAACGACGCGCATCGCATACGGCCACTTTTCTTCCGTCGGAAGCACGGCCGAAACCGCGCGCTCCGCCAGCGCTCCGTGTCCAATCTCACGTCGTCCTGCTCCACGCATAAATCCAACCTCTCCCACCGAAAACGGCGGAAAGTTATAGTGGAGCATGAAGCGCTTTTTGGATTCGCCTTCGAAACCTTCCAGGCGCTGCATGTCGTCGCTGGTGCCTAGTGTGGCAGTGACCAAGGCTTGCGTTTCGCCGCGGGTGAAGATGGCGCTGCCGTGGGTGCGGGGCAGAACGCCGGCTTCGATCCAGATTTCGCGGACCTCGTCGAAGGCGCGGGCATCCGGACGCCGCTTCTGATTGATGACCTGCTCGCGGAAGATGCGTTCGCGCAGCGTCTCGTAGTACTGCGAGAGTTTCTTCTTGGCATCTTCATCGTCTTCCGGCAACTCCGCGGCCAGCTTCTTTTTGATGTCCTTGACCAGCGTGTAGCTTTCCGCTTTGGGATGCTTTTTGGTGTCGAGTGCGTCGGCGAGTTCGGTGCCGATCTTACCTCGCAGCTCGTTGTAATACGCGTCATCGAATTGCGGCGGCTCGACCTTGCGCTTGGGCTTGCCGACCTTGTCGCGGATTTCGTTGATGGCCGCGCAGATCTTCTTGATCTCGGTGTGGCCAAACTCGATGGCGTCGACCACCGTCTCTTCTTTCACTTCTTTCGCGCCGGATTCAATCATCACGATGCCGTCGGAAGTTCCGACGACCATGATGTTGACCAGGCCTCCGCGCATCTCGTCGTACGTGGGATTCACGATGAACTGTCCGTCGATCAGGCCGACGCGCACGGCGCCGATGGGACCGAGGAACGGAACGTCGGAAAGCGTCAGCGCACACGACGCGCCGTTGATGCCAAGAACGTCGGGATCGTTATTACTGTCGGCCGACAAAACGAAGGCGATGACCTGGGTCTCGCACTTGAAGCCCTCGGCGAACATCGGCCGCACCGGCCGGTCGATCTGGCGACTGGTGAGCACTTCGCGCTCACTCATGCGGCCTTCGCGCTTGATGAAGCCGCCGGGGAAACGTCCGCCTGCGTAGGTGTATTCGCGGTAGTCGACCGTGAGGGGAAAGAAATCGATGCCTTCGCGGGGATCGGCATTGGCGGTCGCGGTGGCGAGGACGACGTTTTCGCCGAGGCGGACAACAGCAGCGCCTCCGGCCTGTTTGGCGAGCTTTCCGGTTTCAAATGAAATCTGTTTGCCGCCGACGAGGTGGACTGTGACGCTAGTTGCTTCTGGTTTCATGATTCATTCCTTTGAGATGAGACAGGCAGGCGCACCCTCCCGCAGACGCGCGGAAAGGCCGGGGCACCGGATGGGTGCCGGGTTGAGGCGAGGGATCAGCGCTTGAAAAACGCACGTGTGGAGAATTCCTCGATGCTGGACCGTCTCCCCAGAGACGGATTCTCAGAAATAGCCCGATTCGGGTGTCCCATTTCCCGCGCGCTCCTGGCGCAAGAAGTGGGGATTTTCTGGGCCAAGCAATTACTTGCGGATGCCGAGTTTGGTAATGACGGTCTTGTAGCGCTCGGAATCGTATTTCTTCAGGTAGTCGAGCAAGCTACGGCGCTTGCTGACCAGCATGAGAAGGCCGCGGCGCGAGCCGTGGTCTTTCTGGTGCGTCTTGAAGTGCTCCGTCAATTGGCCAATGCGTTCACTGAGCAACGCGATCTGGACTTCAGGGCTGCCGGTATCGCTGGGATGCGTGCCGTATTGGTCGATGAGGGATTTCTTGTGCTCTCTGGCTAACACTTGCCTGGTGCACTCCTGTCTTCTTTAGTTTCGATTTATCTTTGTGACGTTATTGAGGATATCACGCGGGGTTAGGCACGGTAAAGGGTACGAAGGCTTGATCTATTCCAGATCCGGAGGGTGCCCCCTTCCTAACCTCGTGGTTCTTGCGACGTCAGGGAGGGGATTTTGACTTCTGTACGCGACCAAGAAAATCCCGCCCAAGCGAAGCTTGGACGGGGCACCCGCTGGAGATAAAAAGCCTGGGCCGCCCGCCCGCATAGTAGGCCGACCCGGCTGGCGTGCGCCGGCCTTAGACTCTGCCTCCGGGGCCTGGAGGCAAGGTCAGCGATGGGGATCGAATTCAAGTTTTACGGTCAGGGTTTCTTCGGAGGCAGCCGGGGCGTATCTCCACTGTTTGATGGCCTTCATGGTGGACTGGCCGAGAATCGGGCTTCCACCGAGCAACTTGGTGCTCTTCACGGTTCCGTTGGGAGCAACCAGAACCTCGACCCGCACCACTCCGCCAATGTAGAGCCGCTTCAAGGCGTCGGGATATTCCGGCTCGACGCGGGTGATCACTTTTCGGTCGGAGGAGCTTTGATCGGAAGACTGCGCGGCCAGCGGCAATGAGCTGAGCAGCACGGACGGGATCATCAGCAGGCTGAATCGGAGAAGAAGACGGCGCTTACGATTTGTCCGACCATCCACAACTTCGCGGTCTAGCATGACTCGGGGCCCTCGTGATGCGGTTACGGCAGTTCCAGACTGAGTTGGTAAACCTCTTGCGTGCTGCGATCACGAACGATCATCCACGAACCGTCGGGAGCGCGGCCGGACCATGTGCCCAACGCGCCGGGGTAGCGGTCGATCGCACCCAGCACAAAGGCGAGTTCGGGCTGACTGTCTCCGACTTTCACGCGACGAATCGACTCATCGCCGTTGACGAGATCGTCGAAGTAAAGATACTTGCTGTCCGCCGACCAAATTGGATAGCTCACGGTGCCGGCGGACTCGACCAGCCAGTTCGACCAGGTCTGGCTTTGGAAGTCGAAGCGCTTCAGGGTCGTGTTGTCGGGTGAGAGCGCGGCGATGTATCGGCCATCGGGCGACCACCGTGGACTAAACAGGCCGTCCGATCCGGGTACTTTTTGGAGCTTGTGGGTCTTCAGATCCAGAATGCGAATGCTCAGGCCACCGGAGTCATGACTGAAGTCTCCAAACATGAGCTGGGAGCCATCCGCCGACCAGTTGGCATCGATCTGGCTGCCGCGCTCGGTCAGAACCTCCTGCGGCGTTCCGCCACTGGCTGCAACGAGATAAAGCTTCCAGGATTGTGGGGACTTCATGCTGACGTATGCAATCTGCTTTCCGTCTGGCGACCAGACCGGCAAGGCGGCCTGTTCGGAGGCTGAGGTCAGTTGCAGCCGATCCGTGCCGTCAGCGCGGCTACGCCACAGAGTGCCTTCCGGGATCGCCACATACGTAACCCATTTGCCATCGGACGAGAAGGCAAGGTCGGTCGCCGAAACTCCCGCGATCACGGGAATGAACTTCTTGCCGCGGCGGTCGAATTTCACGACCTCGCCAGCAGGCGCAACTCCGATCGCCCACATCTTTTTGTTGTCGCGGGCCAGCGAAGCGTTTCCGAATGACATGGGCGCGCTGGTCAGCCGGACGAGCCCAGAAAGGTTATCGGCGCACGCTGCGGGCTCGGGCAAGGCCCAGAGTGCGGTGAAAGTTGTGCTGGTGTTCGGCTGGTTTTGCAAGGCCTGGAAAATGTAGTAGCGGCCGTCGGCGGTCCAATTGCCACAGCAGGCGGTGGAGGCATACTGCCAGTTCGGCAGCAGAGCGTGCGGGTTGGATCCGTCTTGAGCAACTTCCCAAAGCGCTGTCGTGTTCTGGGTCGTATCACTGACCGTGAAGCGAATGCGTTTTCCATCGGGAGAAAAATGCGGTCCAAATACTGATCCACTCGCCGTATAGAGTTCGCGCGCGTGCGTTCCGGTTGCACTGGCCAGGTAGAGAAGCGAGCCTTTGCTGAACACCAGGTGCTGACCATCGGAAGACCACGCTGCATCGCGACCCGCGAGAGTGCCGATTCGCTCCGGAGAGCCGGCGCCGACTGGCAGAGTCCAGAATTCGTCGTCGCTCGAACCGCTTTGAATGGGCGCAACCAGGAGCTTCGTGTGATCGGGCGACAGGTCGAGCGCCTGCAGGTTCGAGAATGGACTCGCGACCAGCGATCGATTGGATTCCGGCAACGATACTTTGGCAATGACGCGCTGCGAGGCCGGCACTTCCGTGACGTACAGCTGGGTGTCGTCCGCAAGTAAACGAGTCTTGCGAAATCCATCGTGCGTAACTTGAGTGATGGACGTAACTCGAGCTGCGGGCACCGACGCCGCCCCGAGCGCGCGGCTCCCGGGAAATACACCCGCTACGGCAATGATCGCGACCAGGATCCCAATCGCGAGAAACAAGGGAATCTTGAAGGCCGATACGCTCTCAGACGGAGTGCTCATGTGCGCATGGTAACAACAAGGTATGCGGGAGAAGCGCAGTAACTCCAGTGATGGATTACGAGAGTAATACGGGCCGCCGCGTTACTCCCTCTTCGTGAACCAACAAACCTTAAGACGGCGGCGGAATTCACCGGCGATTCATCAAATAGGGCGTATGATCGAAGAGATGCCATACATCTCGGAACATCTCTCCAGCCTTCGCCAGGAAATTGCCGATTTGCGCAACCTCAACGCCCGTATCTCGGAAAAAGGTGGGCACAGCGCGGTCGATCAGACCGCTCTCGAGCTGCGCACCACGCGCCTGCGCGAGATCAAGCAAGAGTTGTCGAAGATCCTCAACCGTCCCGACGATCCCAAGGTCTGGTGGGAACGATCGCGAAGACCGCAGCAACCGGCCTAGCAACCTTCTGAAGAATCACGCCACCCGGAATTCCCAAGGGTGCCCCGTCCAAGCTTCGCTTGGGCGGGGATTTCATGTTCATTCATCACGGATTTACTGCAGCTCTTTGGAAGAGTATCTTCGCACTTGCTAGGAACGGAACAGCTGCGGCGAGTCTCTTTCGACTCACCTCTTTGTCTTCGGCCGCCGTGCGGTCGGCGGTGGAAAATGCCCGCCCAAGCGAAGCTTGGACGGGGCACCCTCGGAAGTAGATACGCGATCGGTTCGAGCACCCACTATTCAGGCTTTCAGCTTCTCGGCTATGGTTTTCAGCGCAGCGTCGATCCCGTCGGCATTGGGGATGCCGCCTTGCGCCAGATCCTTGCTGCCGCCACCGCGTCCGCCGAGCTTCGTCATGGTGCCTTTCATGAGCGCGCCCATGTCGAAGGGCTGGCCTGCGGACTGCGCGAAGACCAGCGACGGCTGCGGAGAAGTGGTCGCCAGAATCGCGACCGCGTTGGGAGAGAGACGCGTCAATTTCTGGGCCAGCAGCTTGACGAAGTTCAGGTCGCGGTCCGACAGCGTGCGGACTACAAGTTTGCGGCCGTTGGCTTCAGAAGTTTCAGCAAGGAGTGCGGCGGCCTGGGCGGCGGCGAGTTCGTCCTGCGACTGCTCGCGTTGTTTGCGCAGCGATCTGATCTCGTCGAGGGACTTGCGGGCCTGCTGCGGCACGTCATAGATGTGCGCGGAGAAAAGCGCGGCCGTTTCGGTGAGCGTGGTGAAGTCGCAGCGGGCGGCGGCCACGGCACGCTGTCCGGCAACGAATTCCACGCGCCATCCCTGGCGGACTTTTTCCACTTTTCTCAATAAAATGCTGGCGATCTGTCCGGTTTGCGCGACGTGCGTGCCGCCGCAGGCCGTGAGGTCGAAGTCGCGGATGTCGATCAGGCGCAGTTCGTCGCGCTCCGTGGGCGGCAGCTTGCGCAAACCAAGCTTCCCGGCCTCGTCGCGGGTCACGAAGCGGACGTCGACGGCGCGGTTCTCGAGGATGATCTCGTTCGCCAGGCGCTCGGCGGATTCGATCTGCCCTTTGGTCAGCGCGGGTGTGTCGAGGTCGATGCTGCAGTAATCGTCCGCCATGTGGAACGAGACCGTCGGCATGTTGTACAGGCGGATGAAAGCGGCAGAGAGCACGTGTTGCCCGGAGTGCTGCTGCATGTGGTCGCGGCGGCGGGTGGCGTCTACCTGGCCCCGGACGCGGGTTCCGGGCTTTAGATCTTCTTTCTGCGAATCGTGCAGCGGCGCTTCGAGATAGTGAACGACCTTGCCGTCTTCTGCGGCGGCCACCTCAGTGACACGGAATTTTGTGTTCGTGTCTGAGGCGATCCAGCCGGTGTCGAAGACTTGACCGCCGCTGGTGGGATAGAAGGCGGTGCGGTCGAGAACGAGCGCGGGACGCGGGGAGTCGAGGATGTCTTGGACTTCGGCGTCGAAGTTGTAGAGGAAGGAGTCGTGGTAGTAGAGGCGGTCGGTCATGGGGAAGAACTTATTAAACCACAAAGGACACGGAGGACTCTGAGGAGCAAGTTCACCCGCTCAGTACGGGCCGATGATTCCGCCGATCTGGCGTGCGGCGGGTTTCGGTTGCGCGGGCTGCGCGGGCGAGTCGCCCGCGCCCATACGGGCATCTAGGACATCTAGGTATTTCAGACCGCTGCCAGTGTTGAACAGGACTACCGTGTCTTCGGGCTTGAAGAATCCGTTGGCCCGCAGTTTGCGATAGGCGACCAACGAGGCTGCGCCTTCGGGTGCGGCGAAAATGCCTTCGACTCTTGCCCAGTGGTGGGTGGCTTCGAGAATTTCTTCGTCGGTGGCGCTGACGGCGCTGCCATGACTCTTCTTCAGGATGTCGAGGATCAGATAATCGCCATAAGGCTTGGGGACGCGTAGGCCTGACGCCATGGTGGCGGCGTTCGGCCACATTTCCGAGGCTGGCTTGCCTTCGTGCCACGCTTTGACGATGGGCGCACATCCAGAGGATTGGACGGTGATCATTTTCGGGCGCTCGGAACCGATCCATCCCAGCGCTTCCATTTCTTCAAACGCCTTCCACATCCCGAGCAGTCCCACTCCGCCGCCGGTGGGATAGATGATGCCCTGCGGCATTCTCCAACCAAGCTGCTCGGCGACTTCGTAGCCCATCGTTTTCTTGCCCTCGACGCGGTAGGGCTCTTTGGTGGTGCTGACGTCGAACCATCCGTCGTTTTTCCAAGACTCGGAACCCTTCAGGTCGGCAACTTTGCGGGCGCAGTCGCTGATGAGGCCGTCGACCAGGGTGACGTGCGCGCCGTAGTAGTCGCACTCGATCCGGTTGGCCATGGGGACATCTTTCGGCATAAAGATGTGGGCTTCGAGGCCCGCGGCGGCACAATAGGCGGCGAGCGCTCCGGCGGCATTGCCGGCGGAAGGAATGGCCAGTTTCTTCAATTCGAAGTGGCGAGCCATGGTCACGCAGGCGGAGAGGCCACGCGCCTTGAACGATCCGGTAGGGTTCAGGCCTTCGTCCTTGATATAGACGTTGGGATATTCGCGGCTGAGCAGCATGGGCGTGAAGCCTTCGCCAAGGGAAACTGGATTGGCTTCGGGCAGAACGGCGTCGTAGCGCCACATGGTGGGCGCGCGTCCGGCAAGGCGCGCGGATGCGAAGGTGCGCTTGATCGTCGGAAGATCGTAACGCGCGTACAGGATGCCGGCATCTTTGGGGCAAACGGATTGCGGACGGTCGGCGGGATAGCGCTCGCCGCAGCGGGTGCATTCGAGGTAAGTCACCATGCCGATGTTGAGTTTAGCACTGGCGCGACATCTGTTCTTCTCTTCGCGCATTCAATGTCTCGCCCGTTTCGTTTACTATCAATCACCGAGTAAATTCACAGGGAGAACATGGATGCGAAAATTTCTGATTGGGCTGATCCTAGGGTTGATCGCGATTCCGGTAGGGGTTTATCTCTATTTTTTTTCGGGGAGTGCGCCAGTCGCCACGGCAGCGCCGCCGATGCCGTTTGAAAAGGCACTGGCGAGAATGGCGCTGCACGCGCGATTGGAAAAGGAAATGCCAAAGTCGGTGCCGATCAGCGCGGATGAAGCCGCTTATGTGGCGGGCGCAGAGGTCTATAAAGAACACTGCGCAGTGTGTCACGGGCTGTCGGGACAACCGCAGACTGCGATCGCCAAGGGGATGTTTCCCAAACCTCCCAAGCTCATGGAAGGAACCGGAGTGACGGACGATCCCGCGACAGAAACGTATTGGAAGGTTGCGGGCGGGATTCGAATGACGGGGATGCCGGGATTCGAAAAGACGCTTTCCACCACGCAGATGTGGCAAGTCAGCCTGCTGCTGGCCAATGCCGACAAACTGCCGAAGGCAGCACAAGATGTGTTGGCGCCCGCGGCGGTTGTGCCGCCTGCGACGCCGGTGAGCCCGAGTGTGAAGAAGTAGCGCATCAGAAACAGAATTGGACGTGAGGGGCAAGAAGTTGCGCCTCACGGCGATCCTGCGCACGGTCGACGCTGGCCTCTATGGCACGAGCGTGAAGTTCACCTGCACTTGAGTTTCGACCTCGACTGGAGTCTGGTTCAACAGAAACGGTTTGTACTTCCACTGCTTAACGGCTTCGATGGCAGGCGGGGCTAGCAGCGGGTGCCCGCTGATCAGCTGAATATTCGCCACGTTCCCTTCCTTGTCGATGGTTACCTTCAGCAGAACCACGCCCTGGATGTGTTGATCCTTGGCGTCCGGCGGATATTCGGGGGGCACCTTGGTGAGCAGAAGTCCCTGCGACACGCCTTGGGACACACGCACGCGCTGGGGAACCGCCGGATGAGGTGTGTCTCCCTCGGTGCTAGGAGCTATACCGCCTTTCTCACCGTCCGGAAGGCCACCGGGCACACTGCCCATGACACCTCCGGCGAGCGTGAAGCTAACCGTCACGTTGGTTTCGACGGCAACGGGGTCACCGTTAAGAAGGAACGGTTTGTATTTCCACTGCTTGACAGCCTCGATGGCAGCGGGCGCGAGCAGGGGATGTCCGCTGACTAACTGCATGCTCTCGACGTCGCCGGACTTATTGATCTCCACTTTCAGAATGACCGCGCCCTGAATCCGTGCCTGACGCGCCACCGGAGGATAAACGGGCGGGACCTTCGTGATGAGTTGCGCTGTCATCACGCTCTCGATCGCGCGAACGCGCTGCGGAACTGCCTGAGACGCAGCCGCAGAAGTGAGGGTGACCAGAAGAAGAAGTGCTGCCATGAGATGCCGTGTCATTGTGACCTCCACGCGGCCTGAGAAACTCTTGGCGATTCTACACCCGGGATTACAACGCGGACACCGCTGCGATTGCGACTGCTAAGACCTTAGACATCGCTGGCCTTGGATTTGTTCCCACTAATCTTGCTAACGAACTTTGTGATCGCTGCCAGCACGGCCTCCGGCTGATCGCGCTGCGGAGAGTGCCGACACTCGGCCAGCGGAAGAACTTCGACCGAACCGCCGGACTGGCGGGCGATCGCCTGCACCTGCGCCCTGGTTCCATACTGATCGTCGAGTCCCTGGATGGCCAGGATGCGACAGCGGATGCGAAGCAGATATTCCTCAATATTCCAGCCGCGGAAATCGGGATGGAGCCAGATATTGTTCCATCCCCAGAACGTGCGCGCGGCGTCGCGATGATGGCGTGCCAGTTTCTCTGCAAGATTCGTGGTCTCGAAGCTCGTTTTGGCTTCGGCAATGCTAGCGACGCTGAGGTCCTCGACGAATACATGCGGAGCGAGCAGGACCAGCCCGCGGAGACCGTCGTGGGTTCCGGCCGGAGCTCCAGCATAGATCAGAGCGATCGAGGCGCCGTCGCTGTGGCCGATGAGGATCGGATTCTCGATGTGCAGGAGTGCCAGAAGGTCAGGCAACACGGCTAGCGCCTCATCGTGCATGTAGGTGACGGGGCGAGGCTCTGCAAGCAGGTCGGAGTCGCCGGAGCCGTAGCGCGAATAAACGGTGACGGGGCATCCCGTGGTGGCAGCGACGCGCGCGGGGAAATCTTTCCAGTGGGAGACGGAGCCGAGTCCTTCGTGCAGAAAGACGAGTTCTGGCGCGTGCGGGTCGAGGCCGGGAATACGCTGCACTTCGAGGCTTCGTCCCTGCACGGTGACATGGAAGATGGCTTTCAGGTCGCGGGTCCGGTGCTTCAGGCTGGAGGCTTCGAGAGGTTGCATCACTTTTCTTTTTCGGTTCGCGGATAGGTCATTTTTTGGATACTCCGGTCGCCTTCCTCCTGCATCGAACCTCCAAGATATCGTAAGCTATTAGAGATAGATGAGGAGGATCGGTGCGTTGCGCTCGCTGCGGTAATGAGAACTCGGATGCGAACCGCTTTTGCGGCATGTGCGGTGCGACGCTGTTGACGGCACCGGCCCCGGTCGCCGCGGCGCCGGCTCAAGGTGGTGCGACCCGGCCACCCACGGTTCCTACAGCGGCGCCTCTCGCGCAGCCGCAGACTCCCGCGGCTTCTCGCACTTCCGCACCGGTGTCGGATGCTCCCATCATCAGCGGCCCGTCGTTTCTGGGATTGAACGACCCTCCTCCCCGCAAGCGGGCAAGTTTGAGCGCCGATCCGCACGCCAGTCCGAGTTCGAGCAATCTCGATTACCTGCTGGAAGATGAGGAAGAGCCCAGACACGGCGGTGCAGGAAAATTCGTTCTTATTTTGCTGGCCCTGGCGTTGGCCGTGGGGCTGGGATACCTGCGCTGGAGGAATCAGGGATTCGGATGGTTGGGATCGGGCACCAGCAAGCCGTCAGCAGCTGCACAAAATTCCGATGCAACGGACACAAGTTCGACGATGCCGCCCGCTTCGAGTACGACCGCCCCGGCGGCACCGACGGCGGCACAACCGGTGAGCGAGCCGGCTTCGCCTGCTGCCAGCCCAGCCACGAGTAACCCGTCCGCCGGCAGCGCACCGACCAATCTTGCAAGCGGTACTACTCCGGCCGGCGCGACTCCCACGACACCAGACGCTGCCCCGTCAAGCGCTGCGGCGGCACCATCCGCGCCCGTTTCGACGGAACCGGCGCCAGCTGCTCCCGACACTCCCGCGCCTACCAACCCAAAGCCCAGCAAAACCGCAGACGAGCCGCCACCCAAGCCTGCTGCGGCAATCAAGCCCGTGAAGCCAGTCGATCCGGTCAGCGAAGCCCAGAAATATCTTTATGGCAAGGGCGTAGCGCAGGATTGCGAGCGGGGCATGCGGCTGTTGAAGCCTGCCGTCAACCAGTCGAATCCCAAGGCGATGATCGAGATGGGCGCGCTCTATTCGGCGGGATTGTGCACGCCGCACGACCTTCCCACCGCGTATCGTTGGTTCGCCTTGGCCCTGCGCAAGGATCCCGACAATCAGGCCGTGCAGACCGACTTGCAGAAACTGTGGGGCGAAATGACGCAACCGGAGCGGCAACTGGCGATCAAGCTGAGCCACTAAGGGTTTTGCGAAGAAGTCAGCCCGCATTGGGCCAGTCCGCCAAGGGCTTTGCCCACGTATTCCTAAGAAGGAAGAGACGAGAGCGTTTGTCGAGTCCTGAAAGACAAGGGATATCGCCGGATCTGGCTCCGATAACGGCCGTGAAGGTCCGTCGACCAGAGCGCCCTGGCGGAGTTCTACGACCGCTATTCTTCCGTAGTGTATGCCGTCGCATTGCGGGTGCTGGGCGATACAGGAGCGGCGGAAGACGTGCTGCACGAAGTCTTTTTGCAGTTGTGGCGCAACCCGGGGGCGTTTGATGCCGCACGCGGGAGTCTGGGAGCGTGGCGGCCCGTGATCACGCGCAATCGCGCGATTGATACGCTGCGGCGGCGCCCGCCCGGAAACCGATATTGAAGATGTGATCGTATCGCTGGCGCCCGATCTTGCCGGCGAGGCGGACCGGTCGCGGGCGGCCGAAAAAGTGCGCGGGCTGCTCGGCTCGATGTCGGCTGCATAGCGCAGCGCGCTGGAGAAGGCGTACTTCGAAGGCATGAGCCATTCCGAAATCGCGCAAAAAACAGGCGAGCCGCTGGGGACGATTAAGAAGGATTCGCAGTGGCTTGATTGCTCTGCGGAAGGCGTTCAGGGTTGAGCGGGCAAAATCAAAAACCCCGCCCTGTCCCTCCCCAGGACGGAGGGACAAGGACGGGGCACCCGGCACGAACTTAGAAGAATGAGTGGACACGAACAATTCGCCGAGGATCTCGCGCTCTACGCCCTAAACACGCTTGCGGGTGAAGATCGCACAAACCTGGAAAAGCATCTGGCGTCATGCAGCGCCTGCCTGCTGGAGCTCGAGCAACTCCGCCGGGACCTCGCGCTGCTCGCGCTTTCCACGATGGGGCCGAGGCCTCCCGCGCGCGCGGCAGCGCCTGCTGGATGCGGTGGCGAAGGAGTCGGCCGCTTCACCCGCTTCTAGCGCAAAGAACGCGCGAGAAACGGGGCACCCGCGGCGGTCGTGGTGGGGAGCATTGGGATGGGCCGCAACCGCGGCGGTCATTGTGTTCGCGGCATCGCTCCGGAAAGAGAATACGGCTTTGAAGCAAGGTCTCGCATCGGCAAGCGCGCAGGCGCGCAGAGCACGCGCGAACTGGAGACGATCTGCGCCGGATTGCGGCGCCCATCATTGCACCGGAGGCGCAGCGCGTCACGCTGGTCGCGGTGAAAACTCCACCGCAGCCACAGGGCAAGGCATTCTATTTGCGCAATCGCAGCAACCTGCTGTTTGTGGCGAACAACATGCCCGCTCTTTGTGGCTGATTCCAGCGCAAGGCGCGCCCATTTCCGCAGGAGTGTTCAAGCCCGATGCACACGGGAGCGCCACCGTGGTGAATCCTCCGCTGCCCGCGGGAATGGAAGCCAAAGCCTTCGCCATCACCGTGGAGAATGAGGCCGGAGCGACCAGGCCCACCCTGCCGATCGTGATGATGGGAACGGGAGAGTAGCTTGCCCGAGCGCTGGCCACATCTCGAAGGTGCTGCAATGCATCTAACCTGCTGAATGACATCCAAACCTCACATCGTCGCAGGGGCCGTATTCGCGCTACTGCTCTCCTCTGCGCTCTTCCTCAGCGCTGCTCCCTATCAATCGGACCAGGCGACATTAGCCCCTGCGGAACATGCGATAGGCACAAGAGTAAAGACCAAAGGGATCCCAAATTTCGGCGAGGTCACTCCAAATCTCTATCGGGGAGCGCAACCGAGCGAGGAGGGTCTGGAGGCGTTAAAGAACATGGGCATTAACCTCGTGGTCGACCTGCGCGGCGGCGCGAGCAAAGATGAAGAAGAGATGGCGAAGAAGCTGGGGATGCAGTACATTTCGATTCCGTCGCACTGCCCGTTCCCCAAGGATGAGACGTTTGCGAAATTTCTGCGGGTGGTCCGGGAGAATCCGGCGAAGAAGACTTTCGTGCACTGCCAGCTGGGCGTTGATCGCACCGGGATGGCCGTGGCATCGTATCGCATGGCCGAGGAAGGCTGGTCGGCCGACGAAGCCCTGAAAGAGATGAAAGCCTTCGGCTTCAGCGCCGTGCATCGCGCCATGTGTCCTGGGTTGGCGGACTACGAAGACAGCTTCCCGCAGCACCTGAAAAGCAATCAAGCATTCAAGGAACTACGGCCCTACGGCGCAGACACCACGACAAAATAACGGGCTCCGCGATGAGATCCGGAGCCCCACGATGAGATGGGGCGCCGCAACAGTCAGTAGCTTAGACTTCGTCCTGTTCCTGCAGTTTCGCGATCACACCGAAATCTTCCAGCGTGGTGGTGTCGCCCTTCACGTTGCCGTTCGTAGCCAACTCCCGCAGCAGGCGGCGCATGATCTTGCCACTGCGCGTCTTCGGAAGTGTATCGGTGAAGCGGATGTCGTCGGGCTTGGCCAGCGCCCCGATTTCTTTCGCTACCCACTTGCGCAGTTCTTCCTTGAGTTCGGGCGTAGGCTGCCTTCCCTGCTCGAGCGTGACGAAGGCCGAGATCGCCTGCCCTTTGAGATCGTCCGGACGCCCCACGACCGCGGCTTCTGCCACAGCCTCGTGGGCGACCAGCGCGCTTTCCACTTCCATCGTGCTGAGCCGATGGCCGCTAACGTTAAGCACGTCGTCGACGCGGCCCATGATCCAGAAGTAGCCGTCTTTATCTTTGCGGGCGCCGTCTCCGGTGAAGTACATGCCGGGAATCTGCGACCAGTAATTCTTCACGTAACGGTCGGGATCGCCGTAGACCGTGCGCAGCATGCCGGGCCAAGGCCGCTTGATCACGAGGAAGCCTCCAGAGCCTTCGGGAACAGGCTGGCCCTCCATGGTGACGATCTCCGGCACGACGCCGGGGAACGGCCGCGTCGCCGATCCCGGCTTGGTCGCGATCGCGCCGGGAATCGGCGTGAGCATGATGTGTCCAGTTTCGGTTTGCCACCAGGTGTCGACGATCGGGCAACGGTTGCCACCGATGATTTCGCGGTACCACATCCACGCCTCAGGATTGATGGGCTCGCCCACTGTGCCGAGCAGGCGCAGGCTGCTCATGTCGTGCTTCTTCGGCCACTCGTCGCCCCATTTGAGGAAGGTGCGGATCGCAGTGGGTGCCGTGTAGAAAACGTTCACTTTGTGCCGCGCGATGATCGACCAGAAGCGGTCGGGCTCGGGACAATTGGGGGCGCCTTCGTAGATCAGGCTGGTGGCGCCGTTCTGCAGCGGCCCGTAGACGATGTAGCTGTGCCCCGTGACCCATCCGATGTCGGCAGTACACCAGTAGGTGTCTTCGTCCTTCAAGTCGAAAACCCACTTTGTCGTGAGATAGGTTCCGACGGAATATCCGGCGGTGGTATGGACCACGCCTTTGGGCTTCCCCGTGGTTCCGGATGTATAGAGGATGTAGAGCGGGTGCTCGGCATCGAGCGGCTCGGCCGGGCACACGTAAGAGGCCTTGGCCATCAGCTCGTGCCACCAGTGGTCGCGGCCTGCCTGCATGTTGATCGCAGTTCCGGTGCGCTTGTAGATGACCACGTGCTTCACGCTCGGACAGGACTTCAGGGCTTCTTCGACCGCCGGGAACAATTTGACTTCCGCACCGCGCCGGTACGATCCGTCTTGCGTGACGACGCAGGTGGCTTGCGAGTCATGAATGCGATCGACCAGCGCGTTGGAAGAGAATCCGCCGAAGACGATGGTGTGGGGCGCGCCAAGGCGGGCGCAGGCTAGCATGGCGACGGGGAGCTCCGGCGTCATGCCCATGTAGATGGCAACGCGGTCTCCCTTTTTCACGCCCAAGGACTTCAGGACGTTGGCGAATTTCTGCACCTCGCGATGCAGTTGCTGGTAGGTCAGAATGCGGACTTCGCCGGGTTCGCTCTCCCAAATGATCGCGGCCTTGTTCTTGCGCCAGGTGTTGACGTGGCGGTCGAGGCAGTTGTAGGAGAGGTTGATCTGGCCGCCGACGAACCATTTGGCCCACGGGCAATTCCATTCGAGCACCTTGTCCCACTTCTTGAACCAATGAAGTTCGCTGGCGATCTTCGACCAGAACTTGTCGGGGTCGTCGATGGACTCCTTGTAGATGCGCTCGTATTCTTCGAGGCTCTTGATGTGGGCGTGCTGGCTGAATTCTGCGGGCGGATCGAACTTGCGCTGCTCGTTCAGGATGGAATCAATGTTGGGGCCCTGGGTATCGACGACGGCTTTGTCGGCCATGATGAGAACCTCGACGCGGAGGAATTTTTCTTCGTGCCGAAAAACGTGCACGAGATCGCAGGAGTTTATTCTACACAGCGCGGGGCGGGAGGTGATTGAGATCACACAAGGGAAGCTGTCAGCTTTCAGCCATCAGCTCTCAGCCCGAGCCTGTCTCGCGTCCTTGGCCAAATGCGGATTCAGACCCCAACTGGCTTCGCGCTCGCCGTGGGCAGGTTGGCCTGCTGCCAGGCGTCGAATCCGCCGATCACATTGATCACATTCTTAAACCCTGCGCGTTGCATCAGGCTGCTGGCGATCATGCTGCGATATCCACCCTTGCAGTGAACCGCGATGGGCGCCTCGTGGTCCATCTCTGGCGGAGAGACTCGGAAGTTGTCGAGCGGCCACCAGGTCGCACCTTCAATGTGTGCCACATCCCACTCGGGCTCGCGGCGGACGTCGAGCACCTGCACCGCATGGGACTTCAGGCGCGCGTCGAGCTCGCCGGCCGTCATCTGCGAAATGGTCGCGAGGGGCAACCCGGCCTGTTTCCACGCGGCAACACCTCCGTCCAGATAGCCATCCAGAACTTCGATGCCCACGCGCGTGACACGGAGACGGGCTTCTTCCAATTGCGCGTCCGATCCGGCAATCAGCACGGGATGCCCCGACAACCCCAGCATCGTCCCAGCCCAGGAGGCAAACTGCCCGCCGAGCGCGATGTTTATTGAGCCCGGCACGTGCCCAGCGGCAAACTCTTCTCCCGGGCGAACGTCGAGCGCCATTTCCCCCGCGTTCAACATGGCCTTCAGCTCGGCCGGAGTAATGGCCCGCAGCGGCGGCAGGTCTGACAGGGCCGCAGCGCCCGTGCGGTTCATCTCGGCGTCCTTGAGGAAGTATTCGGGGCGCGCCGGAAGATTGCTGGTCAACTGCGCGATGAACTCTTCTCTGCTCTTAATCTGCAGCGCATAGTTGGTCAGCCGTTCCGTGCCGATCGTCGACGAGCGCTCGGCCCGCATATTCTTTCCGCAAAGCGATCCCGCTCCGTGAGCCGGATAGACCAGCACGGTGTCAGCAAGCGTAAGTAATTTACCGTGCAGGCTGTCGTAGAGCAGGCCCGCGAGTTCCGCCGGGGTGTGTTTGGGCGACAGATCGGGGCGGCCCACGTCGCCAATAAACAGTGTGTCCCCGGTCAGCACCGCCCACGGCGCAGAGGATTTCTCCGCATCCGTGACCACCATGCAGATGCTCTCCGGAGTGTGGCCCGGCGTTTCCAGCACGCGAATCGAGGCCTTGCCAAACTTCAGTACAAATCCATCATGCACCGGCACGTGAGGAAACGTCGCTCCAGCCAGCGCGCCCATGTAGATCGTCGCGCCGGTGCGGGCGGCCAATTCCTTGTGTCCGGAAACGAAGTCGGCATGCAGGTGACTCTCAAAAATGTGACGGATCGTGATCCCGTGATCGGTGGCCGCCTTCAAATACAACTCCACGTCCCGCTGCGGATCCACCACCACGCCTTCGCCGTCCGACGCCAGCAGGTAGGAAGCGTGCGCGAGGCATCCCAGATAAAACTGTTCGAAGTACATTGAACGAGCCCCCAAAATGTGCTTTCCGATGCTAGAACAAAACGGTTGCCAAGGCTACGGGAGAGGACGATCAGGGAGGGAACAGAACCTACGCGGGCAGTGGGGTGATGAATTCCAAACCAAAGCAGAAGCCGTTGCGAGATCGCACGATGGCGGGCAGCCGCGAGGGGGTGGGCGTATCGAACTCAATCTCCAGCAAGTCCCCTGGATTCAGCAGGATGCCAGCATACAGAACCATGCCGCCTTCGCTCATTTCCGTGCCCCGGCCCTCGACCACGGTGGTGGAGAAGCCTTTGGAGGTCACCACGCGGACCGGCATGTCGACGGGCAGGCGTGGCCACCGGCGTGTGTTGTCAGAGTTCGGCACGCTGCCTATCATCCTCCTTGCCACAACTTTCTTCAAATTACTAAGGTGAGATGAGCTTGGGTTCGAACTTGCATCGGGGGCCGGCACCCACGGGCAGGGGGGCAAACCTAGGCTGCGGAGGTTTCAGGAGCGTTGCTAGAAAGGTCGGGCGACTAGCAGATAGACCAGCACAACAATGCAGAGAGTCAGCACGAGGAGGGACAGCTTTTCAACTCTCAAGTTGTCTTTGCGCGTGCTTGATTCGGCTTCCATGGTGTGTAGTTTCCAACAAGGGAGCCGGTTTGTTAATGGCTCGACTGTGGGTGGCACGGCGGTAACGTGTCTAAAGTTTTCTGGGCGGTCAAGGGTCGAATCCGTGGGAACAACCACAGAAAGGTTCGGACCGCGATCAAGCTTCAGTCTGAGTTTACCAACCGGTGCCGGATGGTGACGGAACTGCGTAAAGTGGGAGTCAGCGGATAGGAGAATGACAGCATCCGCCAAAGATATTCTTAATCCAGTTCGGCTAGTCTGGCCCGGACATAGGTTAGCTCCTTATGACCCAACTTCATCCCTCACACCACTGCTGCCAACACCACACACGCGAAAGCGTCTGCCGCAAAGCGGCTTCTGTTCAAACGCGCATCGCGACCGCTATGCGTTGGCAACTCCCTTCGCTTCGGGATCACAACCCGTATTCTGACTGGTCATTACTAATCGCGGTACGCTGGCATCAGATCACTTCGTGTTTGCCGACAATCTATCCAAGAGCGGGTTCCGATGCCGGTAGTGGTAGCTGAGCCACAGTCTGGTCTTGCGGCCGCCCGCCCTCTTCAAGGTCACAGGAAAGATTTCGGTTGACACTGCTCCCGGTCGTTTTATAATTATTCTCATCCGATAATCATGCGCTTCACCCATGAACAGTTCCGTGGGCTGGCCGCGAAGCACGATTTGGCGGTCACGCACCAGCGTCAGGTGGTCTTTGAGGCCGTCATAGCTTCCCACGGACACCATTCTCCGGAAAACATTTACGCCGCGGTTCGGCGTCGCATTCCATCCATTTCTCTCGCCACGGTCTACAACAATCTGCGGCTTTTCATCGAGTGTGGGTTGCTGCGAGAGGTCACTCCTCATGCGTCCACCTTGCGCGTGGACGGCAATCTTGAACCGCATCACCACCTGGTCTGCTCCCGCTGTAAATCGGTGCAGGACATCGAAGGAGATTTCATCGATTTCAAACGGCTATCCCGGCAATTGCCGGGCGGCTTTGACCTGACGCAGCCGTTGATCGAGGTCTTTGGCCTCTGTCGCCGCTGCCGAGCAAAAACCTAAGCAAAACATTCTGTACCCAACAGGGATTTTAAATCCCATATTTCCGAAAGCAAGAATCTTGATAAAAGCGACGATGGCGCAAATGGGAAAGCCAGGATGCACTCGTCGTTCGTCACAGTTTCTTAGAAGAAGGAGCAATCATGTCAACCGAAGCGAAGTGCCCGTTCACACACACCGCAGCTGGAGCCCCGACGAATGCCGGCTGGTGGCCGAATCAGCTGAACCTGAAGATTCTTCACCAGCACTCCCCCCTGTCCGATCCGATGGACAAGGCGTTTAATTACGCTGAAGCATTCAAGAGCCTTGACTTGGACGCGGTGATCAAGGACCTGCATGCCCTGATGACGGACTCGCAGGATTGGTGGCCGGCCGACTTTGGCCACTATGGGCCACTTTTCATTCGCATGGCGTGGCACAGCGCGGGCACGTACCGCATCGGCGACGGCCGCGGCGGGGCCGGAGCCGGTCAGCAGCGCTTCGCGCCGCTCAATAGCTGGCCAGACAACGTGAACCTCGACAAGGCGCGCCGGCTGCTGTGGCCGATCAAGCAGAAGTATGGGCGGAAGATCTCCTGGGCCGACCTCATGATTCTCGCCGGTAACGTCGCCTTGGACTCGATGGGGTTCAAGACATTCGGTTTTGGCGGCGGGCGCGCGGACGTTTGGGAGCCCGAAGAAGACATTTTCTGGGGGCCTGAGGGCAAGTGGCTGGCGGACGAGCGCTACAGCGGCGACCGTGATCTTCAGAATCCGCTCGCTGCCGTGCAAATGGGTCTGATCTATGTGAATCCGGAAGGGCCGAATGGAAAGCCGGATCCGCTTGCCGCGGCACGGGATATCCGTGAGACTTTTGCCCGCATGGCGATGAATGACGAGGAGACCGTTGCGCTCATTGCCGGCGGTCACACCTTCGGCAAAACCCACGGCGCTGGCGATGCGAAACTGGTGGGCCCAGAGCCGGAAGCCGCCAGCATCGAGGAGCAGGGCCTGGGTTGGAAGAGCAAATTTGGAACGGGCAAAGGGGATGACGCGATCGGCAGCGGCCTGGAAGTCATTTGGACCACGACGCCTACGAAGTGGAGCAACAACTTCTTCACGAACCTGTTCAGCTACGAATGGGAACTGACGAAAAGTCCGGCCGGTGCGCATCAGTGGACACCTAAAAATGGCGCAGGCGCCGGTACGGTGCCGGATGCGCACGATCCCTCAAAGCGTCACGCGCCATCCATGCTGACCACGGACCTCGCATTGCGGTTCGATCCTGCTTACGAAAAGATTTCGCGGCGCTTCTACGAGCATCCGGATCAGTTCGCAGACGCGTTTGCGCGGGCTTGGTTCAAGCTGACGCACCGCGACATGGGGCCGATCGCGCGGTACCTTGGCCCGCTCGTTCCGCAGGAGCCTCAGCTGTGGCAAGACCCTGTTCCCGCCGTGGATCATAAATTGATCGGGGAGCAGGACATTGCTGCTCTGAAGGCGAAGATCCTCGAATCCGGACTGTCGATCTCCCAACTGGTCACGACTGCCTGGGCATCGGCGGCGTCGTTCCGCGGCTCCGACAAGCGCGGTGGGGCGAACGGGGCGCGCATTCGCCTCGCGCCGCAAAAGGATTGGGAAGTGAACCAGCCGACCGAACTGGCAAAGGTTCTGCGGACGCTGGAGGCGATCCAAAAGGATTTCAACAGCTCACAGTCCAACGGGAACAAAGGGAAGAAGGTCTCGCTCGCAGACCTGATCGTGCTGGGCGGCTGCGCAGCCGTCGAGGAAGCAGCGAAAAAGGCCGGGCACAAAGTGAAGATTTCCTTCTCGCCGGGGCGCACGGATGCTTCGCAAAAGCAGACCGACGTGCACTCATTCGCCGTAATGCAACCGGTCGCGGACGGGTTCCGCAACTATCTCCGAAGCGGGCAGACCATGTCGGCTGAGGAGTTGCTGGTGGATCGGGCGCAGTTGCTGACACTGACTGCCCCCGAGATGACGGTTCTCGTCGGCGGCATGCGCGCCCTGAATGCGAACTTCGGGCACGCCAAACATGGCATCTTCACCAAACGGCCGGAGACGCTGACGAATGATTTCTTCGTCAACCTGCTCGACATGAACACGAAGTGGGAGCCCTCCTCTACATCCGATGGCGTGTTTGAGGGGCGCGATCGGGCGACGGGCAAAACCAAGTGGACCGGCACGCGCGTCGATCTGCTGTTCGGTTCGAACTCCCAGCTCCGAGCAATCGCAGAAGTCTATGCGTTTGACGACTCGAAGGAGGCGTTTGTGAAGGATTTCGCGGCTGCGTGGAACAAGGTCATGAACCTTGATCGCTACGACCTTGCCTGAGCTCGGCGAAAAAGAAAGCTGTTAACTTGGTACGAACCCCGGTAGTGGGCTACTTTCATTTCAAAGTAGCCCACTACCCTTCCGCTTAATACGCCATTGATACTGATGCAAGGCGTGTTCGCGATAGTTAATCTCAGCGGTCAGGATCAATTGCACCGCGATGTCTGTCAAACGGGTTTCGGGTTCTGGGCATCATCGTCTTGCCAAGTCGCAAGCACCTCTTCAGAGCCGAAAAACTTCACAACAGACAAGCACAGTTTCGTGTCGGAGGATTTCCCAGTGGCGTTTTTGGCTTGTGCACGGCGAGTTAACATCCTAGGTTTTTCCAGACGGAGATGAAGATGCTGGAAAAACGAAATGTGAATCTCTCGTGCTTCGCGGCCGTGGACCGATGGCTTACCGTTCATCTTGGCCACCGCGAAGAACAGGCTGTTTAAGATCCGAAGCCGACGGCGTTCAAATGGTGTTTCAAAGAGGGGATTGTTCCACGACATCGGACAAGGATTGCTAGCTGCTTCTCTCGGCGTTTTTCATCCTCTTTCAGGAGACGATCAATCGCGGGATGCCAATTGAGAACTTTATGTGGGACGGCTACGTGACCGACGATTTCAGCAATCTGTGCCCGCACGGTCTCGATCGGCTCGGAGAACTCTGGAGGAGCGGCAATAGGGGCAAGAAGTTCCTCCTGATTCCAGTAGTCGTACGAACCATTGCCTCCACTCCCGATTATAATAAGACCTGATCGTCCATCCCAGGGGGGACGTGTGGGGAGCGCCGCCTGAAACGTATCCTTTCCCGCATCTTTCTTCGCCCAATAGCCGCGGTCTGGGGTCGGGATTCCTGCCCGTGCGCATGTCTTCTTGAGTGCTACGTCGGAGATCCCGAACCGTGCCGAGGAGAGTCTTCATCGGCTCAGACCAGACGAGATCGTACAGTGTCTTTCGCGAAAGCCGTTCAGCCATTGTGTTTTCTGGATCGGATATTCTTGGTTGTGATTCTGATACCCTTGCGCCGAACCCAACCGCGGTCGGCGTCTTAGCATCTGCACTCGGAGCTACTTGTTGTCGGCTGGCTTGAGGCGGGCCGGCTCTTCGAGGATATCCAGGAGCGCAGTCGCGCAATACACTCGATCGCGCTTCGCATCGCCAACCCGTTTTACAATACGCGCACGTTCTAGTCGTTCGATGGCGCGTTGCGCGGTCGTAAACGCGATCGCCAATTTGTCCGTCACTCCTCTTGTAGTAATGAAAGGGTTTGCCCCCAGGAGTTCGACTACACGCAACGGATTGTTGCTTGATTCCCCCGAAATTCTCTTCTGCCAATCGGCGAGCAGCCCGTTGATGCGTGTTGCACGATTCAAAGCGTCCTCTGACATGCGAGCGACTCCCAGCAAGAAATATTCTAGCCAGTCGTTCCATGCGCCGCGTTCGCTGACCCCGCGCAAACCGTCGTAGTAGTCCCGCCGTGAAGCTTCAAAGAAGGCCGACAAATAGAGGAGCGGTGTCGGGAGGATCTGGCGCTCGATCAGGAACAAGGTAATGAGGAGGCGTCCGACTCGGCCGTTGCCATCAAGAAACGGGTGAACGGCCTCGAACTGATAGTGAGCCAGCGCAAGGGTCACTAACGGAGGGAGGGTCGATTCATGAAGGAACTTTTCCCAGGCCGCAAGACACGGCTCGACCTCGCCCGGAGGGGGAGGGATGTAGGAAGCCGTGGCGAGCGCGCTGCCCGGCTTGCCAATCCAATTCTGGATCTTCCGAAATTGTCCGGGCGCGGCTTGCTGCCCCCTAACGCCCGTCATGAGCTTGTCGTGCAATTCCCGAGTCAGCCTTACGCAAAGTGGCAGCTTCTTCAGCCGCGAGATCCCATGCTCAAGAGCAACCACGTAATTGCCAACATCCCGAAGATCCTCGGGACTGCGATCCACGATCGCCCCCGCCTCAGCCGCAAGCAGTTCACCCAGCGTGGCCTGTGTGCCTTCAATTTTGCTCGATAGAACGGCTTCACGCTGTACAAAGGGCCGGATCAAAATATGAGGATTGGGAAGCCGACTACCCTCCCCCGCTAATCTTCCGACTAGCCGGTCTGCATCCGAGAGTGCCCCAATCAGCCGCGGTGTCCACTCCAGTTCAGGAGGCAGGGGCGCTGGCACAAAGGCTGAATAGCAGCCCTGCGATACTTTCTTGCCGGGAATGTTGGTAGCGTGGGGCACATCCGCCTTTCTAAGAAAATAGCGTTCCGCGCTATTTTCACAATTTATGATAATCGAAAATAGCGAGATTCGCGATTCGCGCGGGTGAAAGCACCCTCTGCAACGATCCTTGCGCTTCAGGGTTGGCCCATTACCGAGAAAGTGCCCTCAGTTCCTCGTCAGTAAGTATCCCCCGGCAAAGCCGGGGGCTTTAGTGCTCTCCAACGACTCATGCAGTTGTCCTAGGAAGAGCCACAGCCGACCTCTGTCGGGCGTTGTTTGCAGACTGCCGACGAATCGGAATTGCGCCATTCCTAGACACAAGGGCGTCTCGGTACGCAACCCGACTGACGAAATGATAGCTTCCGGTTTGTCCGTCATCCGCCCGGAATCCACCGCACGCCTGCTGCATGCAGTTCGTATTGCGCGCACTATCGTACTACGTCTGAATCCGTGGTCGCACGATGTAGCAAATCAGATTTGAAGTTAAGATGAATTCATGCCAAAGACGATTGTTGCGATCGGCGGCGGAGAAATAAGGACAAGAGGAACCGCTCCGATTGATCGAGAGATTATTCGACTCTCGCACAAGAGGAATCCGAGGCTTCTTTTCATCCCAACGGCCAGTTCGGATTCCGAAAGATATTGGAAACACGTACAGGAATATTTTGGCAATTTCTTGAAATGTAAGACCGATGTCCTTTTTCTCATCCAAGAACAGCCTTCGGAGGGGCACATTCGGAGGAAGATTTTATCAGCAGATATCATCTACGTTGGCGGCGGAAACACCCTGCAAATGATGCGTATTTGGCGGCGTCTAGGTGTCGACAAGCTTCTCCTATCGGCCTATGAAAACGGGACTGTGCTCTCTGGCATTAGCGCAGGTGCGATCTGTTGGTTTGATTCCGGACATTCCGATTCGATGTCTTTCTACAACCCGCGAAAATGGAAATACATAAACGTGAGAGGGCTAGGGCTCATAAATGGAATACACTGCCCCCACTACAACAGCATGACCCGCGGAATCCCTCGAAGGAAGCACTTCCGGGACATGATTCGGAAGACTGGGGGCATCGGAATCGCGATCGAGAACAACTGCGCGATAGAGTTCTTAGACGGCCGGTTCTATAGAGTCATCAGCTCGAAGAGCTACTCACGGGCTTACAGAGTGTGCAAGGTTGGCGGCGAAGTGGTTGCAGAGCAAATACGTGAGCAGAAACAGCTAGCGCCAGTCGAGTCCCTCGTTCGTCGACACTAGCGCATTTGACGACTCGGGAGCCTGCAGATGGCCTTTCTGTCCGAGTCGTCGGCAACCCTTACCTTGGGATTACTTCCGGCTTGCCGTGATCCGCCCTGAACGCAGAGTCCACTCAGCTGCTCGCACTCTTGGCGCGCCGCCAGCACCGATAAGCAAGAAGGCGTTCACATCCTGAAACGGCCGCGTAGGTTGACAGTCGGCACAAAAAAAGGGCACACTCGGCGCTTCGCCGCGACTCAGCGGCATCAAGGATGCGCATGAAGACCCGCCTTTCCGTTGTGATTATCATGCTTGTTGCGTCACTGGCAGCACAGGACGCCACGCAGCCGGTCGGCTCGCAGAAGCGCTCCGTCACTGAAAAAGATCTCTTTGACTTCGTCTGGGTGGCCAATCCTCAACTGTCACCCGATGGCGCCCGCGTCGCATTCACCCGCGTGACTGTCGACGAGAAGCGCACCGGCTACGAGACCTCGATCTGGATCGCGGCCATCAATGGCAAGGAAAGCCCCGTGCGGATGACGAACGGCAAGCACGATGCACAGCCGCGCTGGTCGCCCGACGGCAGGCACATCATATTCGTTCGCGGCGGTGACAAAGACGAAACCGGCAAACCGAAGCCTGGTCAACTCGCAATGCTGTCGCTGGCTGGAGGTGAAGCTTCGACGATTACCGATCTCCCCAAGGGGGCCTCGAACCCGGTCTGGTCTCCCGACGGCAAGCAGATCGCCTTCGTGAGTTCCACCACGCAAGATGACATCCAAAAGGCCCAGCGCAAGAAGAATGCGAAACCCGGTGATAACCAGGCCGAGAGCGAACACGAGTCCGACGTGCACGTGATCAATCGAGCCGTCTATCGCAGTAACGATGAGGGCTATCTTGATCCCAAGCGCCACGCCCATATTTGGCTAGTCGAGGTACCGACGGCCGCTGATGAACTCCCCAAGCCGGTGCAGCTCACCCACGGGAATTTCGACGAGGGTCAACTCGTCTGGAGCCACGATGGCTCACGCATTTACTTCCTCACGCGACGCATCGACGAGCCCTATTACGAACTCCCGAGCACGGATATTTACTCGATGCCTTCAGTGGGTGGCAACTCTGAAAAACTCGCCACCATTCCGATGTCTATCGGTGATCTCGTCCTCAGCCCAGATGGCCGCCAGTTGGCCTTCCACGGCTCCGTCGCTCAGCCGATTCGCTCTTATTCGCAGCCCGATCTGTGGATCATGGAAGTAACCCCTGGCGCGAAAGCGCAAAACCTTACCAGCGCCTACGACTTCGACATGGGCAGCTCGGTTGGCGGCGACAATGCCCCACCGCGCGGCGGGCGCGGACGCACGCTCTACTGGTCGCCTGATGGTCGCTGGCTGTTCGATATCGTGGAGAAGCAAGGACAGACACCCATCGTGCGCGTCGACACACGAACCGGCGCCGTGATCGAAGTCACGCGCGGCGATGAGGCGGTGCTCGACTTTTCGGTGAACGGGGACGCCAGCACGATTGTTGCCCTCGTCTCCTCCCCCGTGATGATCGGCGACCTCTTCGCCATTGCCAGCGACGGAACGCAAACCCGCCTCACCGACTTCAATCGCAAACTCTGGTCCCAACTCAACCTGACGGCACCGGAGGAAATCAATTACACCAGCTTTGACGGCAAGCGCATTCAGGCTTGGGTCCAGAAGCCGCCCGACTTCGATCAGCAGAAAAAATACCCGCTCATCCTCGACATCCACGGCGGCCCGCACTCAGCCTATGGCTGGGTCTTCGATCATGAGTTTCAATGGATGGCCGCCAAAGGCTATGTCGTCCTCTACGTCAACCCGCGCGGCTCGACCAGCTATGGCCAGGAGTTCGGTAACATCATTCAATATCACTACCCGGGCGACGACTATCGCGATCTGATGATCGGCGTCGACGAACTTCTCAAGCGCGGCTACGTCGACCAGAAGAAACTCGGCGTGACTGGCGGCAGCGGTGGCGGCGTCCTGACAGACTGGACCATCACGCATACGGATCGCTTCGCCGCCGCAGTGTCACAACGAGACATTTCCAACTGGGCCTCATGGTGGTACACGGCCGATTTCACGCTTTTCCAGCCCAATTGGTTCAAAGCGCCGCCTTTCGAAGACCCGCAGGACTACAACAACCGCTCGGCGATCACGTTTGTGAAGGACATCCACACTCCGGTGCTGTTCGTGCTCGGAGAATCCGATTTCCGCACCCCGCAAGACTCAGGCGGCGAACAGTTGTTCCGGGCGCTCAAATACATGAAACGCCCAACGGCCATGGTTGTCTTTCCACGCGAGACGCACGAACTCTCGCGCTTGGGCGAGCCTTGGCATCGCATCGAACGTCTTGAATATATTGTGGGTTGGTTCGATAGGTGGATGATGGGCCCACCTCATCCTGAGTTCGATCTTAATCCGACGCCGCCGGCAGCGACATCTGCTCCTTAGCGTACGCGCCAAATGGCACGGGCTCACGCAACGGTTGAACAGTCTCTGTGAAATTGAGCTGGGTAGATACCGGACACCATATTTACGTGGTCCTTGGTGAGTGGTCGGCAACTCAAGCGAACCATCTCAGCAGCCGGCCGGAGGCGACCCGAAGGTCCGTCATCTGATCTACGCGAATTCGACAGAAACATAGCGCGACCGGCGAAGCTCGGCTTTGCGGCACCTGTTCTACGGTGCTAGACTGCGCGAATGATTGCCAAAAAGAAAACCACGAAGAAGCCGAAGCGAACCGCGCGCGAGAAGGCGACACCAACGAGGGCGGAGAAACGTCCTAAGAAGGTGGCGAAGAAGAAGCCAGCGCCGAAGAGGGCAGAAAAAAAGAAGGTCGCGGCTACGAGGCGGCCTCGGAAGAAAAGCAAGCGTGTAGGTGAGGTGGCGTTCCCGCCCGAGCGTCGAGGGCCGCGCTCCGGTGAACAGTCAGGAGGTTTACAGGGCTTGTCCCGACTCAGGGTGCAATGTTAGGGATGTGACGAGGCAGAGTCAACGAGGGCACACCAAACGGTCATGAGAAGGCGCGAACCGCCAACGAGTCGCCAGTCGTTGGGACGCCAAGCGACATTTCGGGACGGCTGAGCCCTGTTTGGCGACAACAAAATCTTTATCTCGCAGTGGAGCTAGCTTCATTGCGGGTCTCGATTCTCAACGGTTGCCCAGACGAGTTCTACCAGTTCAGCGACAACCGTATCCGGGAGTTCGTCATGTGTCAGGCTCTCGCATAAGGCGGTGAGATCGACCAGTCGGGCGAGTTGGTGCCAGTTCCGCGGCAGCCTACCGCCAGCGTGCAAATAGCCGTTCGAGAAATGTGGTTCAGCGAGAGGGTGCGAAGTCCGTTCATACCGAAGGAAGTGACCAACGTCAACCAACGGAGAACCAGAAACAGCAAATTCCCAGTCAAGAAGAGCCAACTATAACCCAGCGTCCACCAATGCTTCGTACCAGGTTCCGTTTGCCGAAGTCGCCATGGACGAGACACGCCTCCTCGTCGAGATCAGCTAACTGCGGCTCCCATGACCAAACTAAAGCATGTGTGCGATCCCGCAAGTCCGCCTGCGTGCGCTGTTGCAGGTGCGTTGATGCGAGACACAAATCGACAAAGCGGGGAATCGGATTCGTACCTTCCAACAGCGGCTCTGCGACGCTCGGTCCGGCAGCTAGCCATCCCGACTTCGAGAAGGTCGTGTGTCCGATGGAGGCCAGAGTTTCGCCCGCCGAGTATGCCCGCCTGAGCAATCGCCTCTGTATCTCCGCTTCGTTTTAACTCTCGGAAGCTAATTCCTTCCACATAGCGCATCAGTGTAAAAGGCGGAATATCCTCCCAGCCTCGCGTTTCCGCGTGAATCACCTCCGGGATCGGAACTGATCTCCCGATCAGTCGAATCAGGTCTACCTCTTTCTGACAAAGTGAAGCGTCGTGCTCGTAGATGCGAAGCACGATTGACTCGCGTATGCAATCGAGGCCGAGCTTGAAATTCGCGTTCCGCCAACCGTCGGCCAGCGGTAGCGCGTTTATCACATGACATCGCGGAAACGCAGTTTGAGCAATCCGCTCCAATAGTTGCGCGGGCAGCGTGCGCCGTGGTTCCGCTCGGAGCCAACGGGCTTCTTGGGGAGCGCCATCGACCATAGTCGTATTATCTCTGATCCTTCCATTTCTGCCATAAAACCAGGCGAGCGGAACGACCCCATGCAGAAAATCGGCTCTTAGCTGCGGTGGTCAAAAAGGGTTCTTCCGCAGCAGCCGCAAGTGGATGATTCGATTGGCAGGGAAATTCGGGCTCGGGGTGGCCAGCCCGGTATACCTTTCGAGCCACTGACCTACAGCTCCAGTTGCCTCAAAGAGAAAGAACGCGTATAAGAACACTACCGTCCCCCTTTCGGAAGATGACAAACTGTTCATCCACGAGCTAATCGCCGCATTCCCCATAAGATTCCTGTATAACATTCCTGTATAACATTCCTTGACAACGTCTTGTGCTTTTAGGGAAGCTGATAGTTTTTTGCGGTTAACGCGAATCGGGTTTGTACACGGGCGGATTGAGCCAGTTGGTGTAGAAGTCCTATGAGTACCAGCCCACCCCGTCGAGGTAAGAAGTTCCTGCCGAAAGCTCCTGCGGCCGAGCCTGAGCCCAAAATGCACCCGCCCAAGTGGGCGGACACGAGTTTCCGCTCGCTGCTGGAAGCTGCCCCCGACGCCATGCTGGTGGTCAACCGAGCAGGAGAAATTGTTGTTGCCAATCTGCAAGCACAGAATCTCTACGGATACAGTCGTGAGCACTTGATTGGAAAAGTGGTCGAATCGCTGACCCCGGCTAGGCTTCGCGACCGCCATCGGCTGCATCGCGAAAACTTTTTTGCCAATCCAGAAACACAAGATAAGCAAGTACTGGAAATCTTCGCTGTGCGTAGCGATGCCAGCGAAATTCCCGTGGATGTCAGTCTCAGCCTTTTAACCATCGGGTCTGAGACGTTCGCGATTAGTGCAATTCGTGACGCGGCTGAGCGGGTTCGAGCGGAAGAACTGAAGAGGGCAGAAGTGGTGCTGCGCGAAACCCGCGAAAGCGAACAACGCTTCCGACTGATTGCCGACACTGCCCCTGTACTTATCTGGATGTCAGGTGCCGACCAACTCTGCACCTACTTCAATAAGAGTTGGCTGGACTTCACCGGGCGATCCATAGACTCCGAACTCGGAAACGGTTGGGCAGAGGGGGTTCACCCAGAGGATTTGCGGAGATGCTTGGATACTTACACGCATGCCTTTGATCGTCGTGAGGAGTTCAGAATGGAGTATCGGCTCCGCCGTCACGACAGAGAATATCGATGGGTTCTCGACATTGGAGCGCCGAGATTTAATCAGGATCGCTCTTTTGTCGGTTACATCGGGATCGGTGTCGACATCACCGAGCAAAAGCAGGCCGAGGAAAGGCTGCGAGAGTACGAAAGAGTCATCCAAGGGTTGGAAGAGAGGATCATGGTGGTGGACCGGGAATACCGCTACGTGATCGCCAATCGTGCGTTCCTGCAATATCGGGGTATGGAGAGAGAACAGGTCGTAGGCCATTTCGTCCCAGAAGTGGTGGGCAAAGAAGTCTTTGAGACGGTCATCAAGGGAAAAATGGATGAGTGTTTCAAGGGCAAAGTCGTCCAGTACGAGTTGAAGTACAGGTATACAAATCTGGGCGAGAGAGACCTGTTCGTGTCGTACTTTCCCATCGAGGGACCCACGGGCGTCAATCGAATCGCTATTGTCTTGCAGGACGTCACGGAGCGAAAGCGGGCGGAAGACGAAATCAGGGAAAGCGAAAAGCGGTATCGCAGGATCGTTGAGACCACCAACGAAGGAGTCTGGCTCCTTGATTCGGAACTTCACACTTCCTATGTGAATCGGCAGATGGAGGAGATGCTGGGATACGAACCGGGAGAGATGGTTGGGCGGAATGTATTCGATTTTTACTTTCCCGAGGATTTCGAGCGCAAGAAGCAAGCGTTGAAGCGCCGACAGCAAGGGCTGCGCGAGCAGATTGAGGAACGACTCCGGCGAAGGGACGGTTCGGAATTGTGGGTACGAATGGCAGTTAGCCCTCTGATCAAAGACAATGGAGAGTTTGATGGGGCGCTGGCGATGGTGTGTGACATCACCGAGCACAAGCGGGCGGAAGAGGCACTGCATGAGAGCGAAGGACGGTTTCATTTGGCAGCTCAGGCCGGAAAGATGTTCGCCTATGAGTGGGATGCTGCCACCGACGTGATCGTGCGCTCGGGAGATTGCGCCGAGATTCTTGGGATCGATAACGTGGTGCACGTTACTACTGGGCAACAAATATTGGCTAAGGTTTACCCAGACGACCGAGAGAAACTTTTGGCCGCAGATGCTGCGCTTAGCGCTGAAAAGCCCCACCTTCAAGTCAACCATCGAATGGTACGTCCTGACGGTAGTGTGATTTGGGTGGAGAGAACCGGTCGCGCGCACTTCGACGGACAAGGCAAAATACTGCGGATTGTAGGCATGGTAGCGGACATTACCGAGCGCAAGCATGCGGAAGGGGCCCTGCGCGAGAGTGAGGATAGACTCCGACTGCTTCTGGACTCGACCGCCGAAGCCATTTATGGGGTTGATCTCGAACACCGCTGCACGTTCTGCAACCCTGCCTGTCTCCGCGCTTTGGGGTATGAACGGGTTGACGAACTCCTCGGCAAGAATGTGCATGAACTGATTCATCACACTCGTGCAGATGGGACTTTGTTCCCCGTGGAGGAGTGTCGCGTTCACCGGGTAACACAAACTGGGGAAGGAGTCCATGCGGACGACGAGGTACTATGGAGAGCGAACGGAACAAGTTTCCCCGCTGAATATTGGTCGTATCCGCAGCGGAGAGGGCACGAGGTTGTTGGAGCTGTGGTCGCGTTTATCGACATCACCGAGCGCAAACTCGCCGAAGCGGCCCTCGCCAGCGTGAGCCGCAAGTTGATTGAGGCACAAGAGCAGGAACGTACTCGGATCGGCAGAGAGCTTCACGACGACATCGGTCAACGTCTCGCACTATTGGCCGTCGAGTTAGAACAACTCCAACAAGACCCTCCGAATCTGCCTGCTGAAGTCCGTAGCCGCATGGGCGAACTCCAGAAGCGTACCTCGGAGATAGCCGCCGATATTCAATCCTTATCGCATGAGTTGCATTCCGCAAAACTGCAATACTTGGGCATTGCTGCGGCCATGAGAGGCTTCTGCCAAGAGTTCGGCGGGCAGCAGAAAGTGGAGATTGACTTCCAAACCCATGATCTGCCAAGCCCCTTGCCGCCAGACATCTCCCTTTGTCTCTTCCGAGTCCTGCAAGAAGCCCTCCATAATTCGGCAAAACACAGCGGGGTACGGCACTTCGAAGTGCGGTTGTGGGGAATGTCGGATGAGATTCATCTCACGGTTAGGGATTCCGGTGCAGGCTTTGATCGCGAAGCGGCAAAGACGAGCCGAGGTCTTGGCCTCATCAGCATGGAAGAGCGGCTGAAACTGCTGAATGGAACCCTTTCAATCGAATCGCAACCCAAGCGTGGCACCACGATCCACGCTCGCGTGCCTCTCAGTTCGGGCAACGATTCCATGCGTGCGGCCGGGTAAAGATCGACCTTTTTCTAGGTGGGGAATCATGCTTCAGCAGGTAAGACAGCGGAGTGCTCTGCGCATATCGCTTCATATGGCTCCCCTCTGAGTTTTTCGGTCATTGGGTACGCACAGCGCAGATGAAAAGAGCGTGTTTGAGCCAGTTCATTCCATAGCCGTTCAAGCTCGATGGCGGCCTTTATTCTTCCTTCAGCATAAAGAAGCGCAACCATCTCTCCGAACAATACGACTCTCTTGTGCTTACTCTCAGCGCAGCGTAAATGTCAGAGCAAACACACGGTTGACAGATTAATCCGCAGCCAGCGTGACTTCACCACTTGATCAGCAAATTCTCAGGCGGCCAGTCTTCGTCCACTGTTCACGGCTACTGCCGGTTTGCCCGTCATCCAGATGTAATCATCAAAGAGTGAACTTCTATTGAACGCTTTTCTCTGACGCGGGAGAGCAAGGGATGCAGCTGTCGATCAGCGGGCCTGATCGCGAAGAAGAGCGACTATTCGCATCTCAACGCAACCACAGGATCAACGTGCATCGCGCGCCGTGCCGGGACATAGCAGGCAGCGAGTGCAACCATGGTCAGCAGAATCGCCCCGACCACGAATGTCAACGGGTCCGTCGCGCTCACGCCGAAAAGCAGGCTTGATAGCAGGCGCGTGAGTGCGAGAGCTGCGGCCGTACCGCCGATGATTCCAATCCCAGCCAACCTTGCTCCGTGGCCTAGCACCATGCGCGAAATATCCCTTGGTTGTGCGCCCAGTGCCATACGGACCCCGATTTCATGCGTTTGTTGACTGACCAGATAAGAAGTCACACCGTAGATACCAATCGCCGCCAGCGCGAGCGCGAGGGACGCGAAGACGCCTAGCAAAAGAAAAGCAACGCGCGGAGCCGATACGATGCCCGAAACGATTTCGTCCATCGACCTGACTTCGAAAACAGGTTGATTCCGGTCAACCGACCAAATTGCGTTCTTGATCGCGGGCAAAATGGTGCTGGGCGGCAAGCTGGTGCGCACCACCAGGCTCATCGTCTGGTCGGGGCTCTGCAGAGAAGGAAAGTAGATCGTAGGGCGCGGCTGCTGGTCGAAGCCCGTGTCGCGAACCGCGCCGACAACTCCGACGATTTCGCGCGCGGGCCGCGTTGCGTCTGGAACTTGCAAATGTCTGCCGATTGGATCTTGGTTCGGGAAAAACCGTTGTGCAAATGTCTGGTCAATCACCACCACACGTGGACGGTCTAAGTTGTCCCCTTCCGTGAAGATTCGGCCCTCACGCAGCGGAATGCCCATGGTGGCAAAGTAATTGGGAGTAATGTCCCTGAAATCGGCCGCGAGATGCTGCTCCTGTGGCAGAGGCGGATCTTCCTTCACGACGAAGTATCCCATGTCCATGTCGTCCTGAGTGAGGGGAACAATCTCCGCGAATGCGGCCGACTGTATCCCCGGCACTTGCTCGACGTTGGCGAGGAAGCGCCGGAAGGTGGCGGCCTGCTCGCGAGGCTCCTGATACTTCGAGTCCTTCGCATCCGCCGGCAATTTAATACGCAACGTCAACAAATGATCGGGACGAAAGCCCGGATCCGCCTCCAGTAGGCGCCGGAAGCTCTTGATCATAAGGCCGGCGCCAATTACCAGAACAAACGCCAAGGCAGACTCGACAATGACCAGCGCGGAGCGCGTGCGATGTGTGCGCGGGCCGGTAAGGGCGGCCCTGCCACCCTCTTTCAGAGATTCGTTCACCTTGCACCGCAGGCTTTGAACCGCCGGAATCAAGCCGAAGATAAGTGCCGCCAGCAGCGAGATGACGATGGTGAAAGCGAATGCGGTGATGTTCATGTGAATTCCCGGAAGCGTGACCGCGTCGGCTGCATTTGGAACGGGAATCCGCGAGGGCACAAAGATCTTCAGTAGGTGCGTGGACAAGAGCGCCAGAAGCGAACCCGCGAGGCCGCCGAATAGTGCGAGCAACACGCTCTCCGCAAGGAACTGGCGGATCAGTCTCCCGTGTCCGGCTCCCAACGCTATCCGAATCGCCATCTCTCGCTGGCGCACAACCGAGCGCGCCAGCATGAGGTTAGCAACGTTGGCGCAAGAAATGAGCAGCACAAAACCCACCGCACCAAGCAAGACGAGCAGCGCGGGCCGGAGATACTCCACGCGCACGGCTTCGAGCGGCACCATGACTACGCCAAAGCCTTTTCGCGATGGGCGCGCGGTTGCGATCCGCCCCGCTATGACGCTCATCTCCTCAGTCGCCTGCCTTAACGTGGTTCCGGGCTTGAGCCTGCCGAAAACGCCAAGCTCATTCTCAGCACGTCGCACCCAGTCGGTGTCGAAGGGCACGACCACATCGGAAGGGAAAAGCGCAGCAAATTCCGCGGGTAAAACTCCGATAATCGTGTATGGCTCGCCGTTCAACGTCATGCCTTGCCCGACCACCAAGGGGTCGGATGCGAAGCGCCGTCGCCAATAGCCGTAGCCTAGGATTACGAAGTTGTGCCGGCCTGCTGCCTCTTCCAGACGGAACGTCCGGCCCAGGACCGGCTTGATTCCAAAAAAGTCGCCGAAATTTGTGGTTACTCGCAGTCCTGCCACTTGCTCCGGCTCACCTCGCCCAGTCACGGTCCCGGTGCCGTGCTCGAACAAAAACATGTCGTCAAAGGAGTTGCTTTGCTCCCTCCAATCCAGGTAGACCTGCCCGTCGGTCCTACTCGGCTCCAACCGTGCTGCAGGTTGCTCGCCCAGATCACGACCAAGCTGCTGGCATTTCTAGCCGGCAAGGGCTGGTACAAGGTTGCACGTACCAGGTTGAAAATCGTCGTATTGGCACCGATACCCAGGGCGAGCGTGAGGACGGCCACCGCCGTAAAGCCAAGCGACTTTCGCAGCGTGCGGTAAGCGTGGCGGAGGTCTTGAAAGAAGCCGATCATATTTGCCTTGCTGCCAGGATCGCTATCCTCGGCAAATGCTTCCAACAGAGCAATTTCATGCCCTTCTGAACCGTAACTCAAGCCGTTCAAACTGCGGGCTGACCGGGTCAGCACTCGGCCGACAATTGTTCGTAAACCGAAACCGGTGTCCGTTCTCGAACAGTCGGAAGAATTGGAGGAGGGCACTGCTACAGACGACAAATTGGTCTGTTACTGTCTGGAAAAGTCCGAGTACTTCTCGGGTTGTCGGCAACCTTTACTTTACCGAATTAGGGAAGGTTTGCCCGTGACTTGGGAACGAACAGAGTGCTTGCCAAGAGAATGTGAGGAGCTCTGTCAGACTCTATATGGGCTCACTCTTGCGACACGGCCCCTCCTGGGGATGCAACGCTTTCACGCGCCGAGTCTGGTTCCCGCAGCGAGGCTCATTGTCTCAGATTCGCAGGCCAGTTGGTGATCAGGGTGAGCGGTTCGGTAGTGGTTTGCGGCAGGACAGTGTTCATTACGAATTTCTTGCCGTCGGCGGAAACGGCGTAAGGTCCCGAGGGACCGCTCACGGTGGAGGCTTTGAACAGCGTGTGGGGCGCGCCCAGTTGCAGGCTGGCGCCGTTCTGGTTAACGTCCACAGCCATGATTTGCGGGTCAAGAGCGTTGAAGAAGAAGAGTTCTTTGCCGTCCTTCCGCCAGTTTGGTCTCACTCCCCCAGCGGTCGATACTTGCCACCGGCCGGCGCCGCTGGGAAATGGCTGGATGTACACCTCCATGCGGCCAGTCTCATCGTTGGCATAGGCCAGCCATTTGCCGTCGGGTGAAAAAGCGGGCGTGACGTCCGCAAAATTCGTGCTTACCACTGGAAACGGTTTTTGGTCGTCGAACATGGGGAGCGCCCAGATATCAAGGCCAGTATTCGATTTCGGATCGCGCCGCAGGTAGGCGATGTACCGGCCATCCGGGGAAACGGAAAAGGGAATGTCGAATATACCGGGGGTTTCCAACAGCTTCTCTTTGCTGCCTGTGCCATCGGCGTTTTGACGGTAGAGAGAGTCCCCAGAAGCACTTGCCCCATAACCGAAGACAATCGACTTTCCGTCGGGCCACCAAATGGGATATCCGCTGTATTGCGGGCCAAATGTGAAAGTTATTACGGACGAGTCTGGCGAACTGTAGACCACTTCGCCATCGAACAAAGTCATCAGGCATTTCAGGTCTTTGACCTGGTCGGTCGGAACAGCGTAGAGGTGGCGGCTGCATCACCGATTCCGGTGTTGGCAGTCGAGCCAAAAGCAGAAGACCCGTCGAAGGAAGCATACACATTCATTCCCAACGTGCGCGTCGAAGACGACGAGCAGATCATCTACGGTGGCGCGAGTGCCAAGGAAGAAAAGGGCGCTTGGGCAGTCGAACACGGGGAACTGGTCGCGAAGAAAATACCAAAGTTCACAACCATCTTTATCCACTGCTACAAAGCGCGTTCGCGCTGCGATACGCTAGACCTAGCTAAAGGCTGTTGCGAAACCCCGAAGTTTTAAAATTGGTGGTTTGAGCCAGTATTTTCGTGCTGAAGTGTGCTTGAGGGGCGTTGGTTGGAGTTGCCGGCTTGACTGCTTGACCGGCA
>Ga0181532_10000352_pt1 | contig 47730 bp, 37 predicted proteins | sample PEATcosm2014_Bin_33_FD_119768 | JGI IMG/M metagenome (GOLD analysis project Ga0181532, IMG submission 119768) | Peatland microbial communities from MTU Mesocosm Facility, Houghton, MI, USA - PEATcosm2014_Bin11_30_metaG | ecosystem: Environmental > Terrestrial > Soil > Wetlands > Peat | place... | reverse complement strand
TTCCCGCAGCGTCTCAGCGCGTTCCTCGGCATCCCTAAAGTCGTAGACCCGGGTCCACCTGTTAAGGGCTCCGACAAAGAGGTGGAAAAAGGTCGCTGGCAGATGTGGATGAACTTTTTCCAGTAATTCCAACGTTGGTCCGAAGGTCACACATCCACAGCTTGCCTCGGAGGGCTCAACAATGAGGAACAACTGGTTGGGCTTGCTTTCGTCACGGTCCGTCCATTCACAGGGAGTGTCGCCGATCGTGGCAACCAACAGGAAGCGGCGGCGGATGGCTGAATCCCCATGTGCCTTGATCCAGCGTTCAAGCGTTAGTCTGATGAAGGATGTTGGGTCACAGTCCGCCCTCTCCCAATCTCCGGGCACAGCAATGTCCAGCTCGACGAGAGACTTGGCCAGCATCACAGCCAGATGGTCATCGCCAACCGTCCGATGGATTAGAGGGACAGCAGTAATCCGTGGTAACAGCAGACTACCGCCTTGAGCCATCAACTGACCGGAGGAAGCCAGCCGGGCGGGGCATCGAGTGGCGTGCGGTTGTAAGGGTGAGCGCTGGCCTCGACTGCGGCAGCGCAAAGAGCGGCGGCTTGTTGCAGTTCCTGGCATCTCGCAAACCTCCCCACGAGTGTCTGGTAACGGGCGTGGCGGCCCTGGCGAAGTCTTTCAAGTTCCGCCAGGACCGCACGCTTCGTCACCTCCTTGCTTTTGGGATTTCGGCTCATCGGGTTACCCCTTCGAGCCGATGGCTCGCGTGAACTGATAGCGCAGCTTGTCTCCGACCGCCTCCGGCCCGGTGATCGACGCCGTGGCGATGTCTGGATACTGATGCGCATACAGGTTGCGAACTTCCTCCGGAGAGAGCTTTGGATCCGGGTCCGGAAGCCTCACACCGTTAAATTCGAAGATACGAGAAAGTACGTGGCTCTCCATTAGAGTGCGAGACCTCCTTTCGATTGAGTTGAGGCGGGTTCGACCGTTGTAGGTGGGAACAGCCCGAGTGTACCCGTCGATCCCGAAGAGGGCGTAGCCTCAGCAGCAATTGGGGATGCGGAAGAAGACACTGAGGTAGGCTCAGCCACCATTGCAGCGGTTCCCTTATCAGGTGGCTTCTGAGTCGCCTTCTTGCGTTCTTCGGCTTTGCGCTTTGCTTCCTCTTGAGTTGCCTTGGCGGCAGCCTCCATGGTGGCCTTGGCTTCGGCCAAGGTGCTGGCGGTTTGCTGGTGGGTTTGGACGTAGCCGGCCAGATGCTTGCCGAGTTCTGCATCGAGTTCCTCGGGCGGGCCGGTATAGGTGAGTGGAGTGGTTAGAGCCGGGTTCTCGTCGGCCCTGGCCTGGGTGGGAATGACGTTGACGCGAAGCGTCTTGTGATCCACCTTGGCCACTGTGATGAGCAGAGTGCGGCCAGCAAGAAGCGGCATGAGTTCAACGAACATAGGACCTCCTTTCGCGGCGCGCACACGTTCTTTCTCGCGTCGACGCCGACTAAGTTGTAAAGGGGAAAAGGTTTAAGCTGGCTGTAGTGGGGTACTACATCAAAGATCGCAGACAGGAGTGGCCGTTCTACGCAACCATCGATGGTCACCTACCAGTCGCTAAACTTGGCCATCTAATGGCTAGGGTCGGCGTTGGCAGATAGGGTCTCTCACTCCGAGACTTGTTTTTGTAGGTTGGAAGTCGCTTGCGAGATTCGTGCGCATACTTATGTGCTGCGAGGTTTACGACGCATCTGGCCACATGAATTTCCTGCAGGCTTTAGGATTCGTCACCTTGATCTCCAATCGTTCGAGGGCCTGTAGCCAAGCACGCTGAGAAAGAAAGCGATCCTTCTCCTCATGCGAAGCGAGCCATGGGGGATTGGATTTGAGGAATGCGTCGTGGCTCATCCTGTCCTGGCCCAAGTCGACGATCCGAAGAAAGAAGAACTTGCAGAGGTGCTCCATCTCAGTCTTATCATCGGCCGCAGGGAGCTGGATCCACTGAGCGCAGGCACTCAAGTCGCCGATCCACACAGCGCCCTGGGGCACCGCCCCCCTTATCCGGTACATCGGTATCTGACGTCGTTCAAACCTGAGTCGCCCCTCAAATCCGCGGATCTCTGCGGCTCGACCCTTCGCCTTCCAGCGGGGCACGAGAACCCGCGACACATGTAGGTTATGCATGTCAATTGGGTTGAGGTTGGCGAGGACCACTGTGGGCGAATGCCCCTCCTCGTGAAGCTCATTGAGTGCGCGATGCAATCTTTTTTCGAGCGATTCCCCCCGCTTGTCAGGCAATGGGTAGCCAGCCTCGAACAACTCACGGAACGCAACTTGCGACTCAGACTCGGCAAGATCCCTCCCGTGAACCTCTCCCCACTCGCGGTACTCAACATGCCACCCGTCCACGAAGGCCGCTTTGTCCTCAATCAAGCTTAGACCCCACTTTGTCCGGTCGCCGACAGGGAGGTGACTTCGCGATTTGTCGACAAAGGCCGCACACCTCTTAAAGAGAGCGCGCACAGTTGCTGCCTTCTCGAATGCATCAAGGAAGCGATCCCTGAAAGCTTGTATTCGCGCAGGGCTTATAGGCAGGCTGATGAGCTGGTCATCCTCAGCTCTCTTGTGCTCAGCGACTACTCTGCCAAAGAGCTTTCGCAGCGGAGCCAGCTTAATCAGCCAGGCATCCGGTATCAACGCATTCCACTGCGTTCTGTCGTCTTCGAAGCTGGAAAGGGTTGTCGCAATGCGGCCGTGCTCACTGATCTCGTGCACGAAATCGCGGGTGCCAACCAAGGTCTGACGTTCGATGGCCTCATCAGATAAGTTCTGGCAAAGCTTGACGAGGCAATAGCAATAGTATTCGACCAACACACCATGCGGATCATATGCCCCTCCTGACTCAAGCCTCTCGGCCAAGGCGTCCCAGCTTTGCCATCCGAAGCGGGCTGAGCCGAGTGGGTCGTAAGCGCTGTTCAGAAGCTCCGTGAGCGACACCGGATCTGCAGCCGCGTTGGACGACATGCTATCGTTGAGTGAAGCGAGCTGGTTGTCCGGGCTGGATATAAACTTCTTAAATACATGCCCTCCGACGGCAAAAAGTAGCTCGCGCTTTTCTCGCTGCAGCCTCTCAATAACCCCGTGGACGTGCTCGAGCCTCATGAGCTCTGCCTGGTAGAACTCGCCATCTTGTTCGCTAATAGGGCTATAATTCAGACGAGCCTTGATGCGATCGATTTCATTCCCTGTCCCGAACTGGAGTAGTCCGGAAAATGCTTGGTCGGTTACCTGTCTAATTTTGTCGAAATCGCCCAGGCGTCCGCGCTCGATGCAATAACTGAAAAGCTCGTGGACACGCGTCAGAACAGCCGTGGCGAGATCCGCCACAAGGTCGAGATCGGCTCTCTCTGCTTCAGGCCGCCTCAGCTCAATTTCAACGTAATCTGCCATCCCTTTAAGGAATTCCAAGGAGTGTCCCAAAGCGTAATCTCTTGCTTGCACGCTCTCAATCTGGGACGCCTCTCGATAAAGGACCCCGGCGAACGCGGTGATTTCCAAAAACACCAAGTGGTTTCGCCGCCCGATCGCTAGATACCCCATGCGAAAAAGGGCAGATACGACCTTTCTCAAGATGTCGATCCGCCCCGTGCGGCAGGCACAGTACACAACCTCACCGAGTTGTTCTCTAATCCAGGTGACCTCATTCCAGCCACCCCCGAGACTGTGCATCTCGCGCAGGGCGACATCCAGCGAGTACCGGGCACCCGCTTCCTGGATTTGGTCCATGAATGTTTCCAACAGGCTGTTGTATACCCCGAGAATAACCTCAAGCCGCGAGCCGTGGTTCCCCTCTATGGCCGAGATCGCTCCATCCTTAATGTCTCCGAGGTATCGGCGGAGCCGCGTCGAGAATGGGTCCTCCTTTTTTATCTCGAACCCAGCCCTCGCCAGTTTTTCAAGCTTTCTTCTGTCGGCCTCATCCTGAACAAGGCACCTCGGATAGGAGAACAACCCGCTGTATTTTCCATCCGCTGTATCCAGAAACAACTTCATTAGATAGCGCCTCTTCTCAACCTTAAGGTCAGAAGTACGAGGCTGTCCGATGACATTGGAGGGGCCCGCCAGTGGCTCGTCTATGCTTCGCTTGTCACCATATGCGTACCCGTTCTCGTTGGAAATTCGTTCTAATGTCTGTGCAAATTGCACGAGCTTATTCACACGTATGTCATGGACTACTCCGGGGCGCAGCGCCCTGATCACGTACTGGTCCGATTCGCGACCAAGAAGAAAGGGAGAATACTCCAAGGGCAGGTCCTTTATAGCTTCGAGGACCTTGTTCTTTCCAATTCTTTCGGCAACTGCCAGCTCTACAGAACGCCGGAGCTTGTCCTTCAGTAACTCCACTCCCGCCTGCTCTAACTGGCTTTCGTCCAAAAGAGCGCGGGCCAATCGATAGAACGTGAAGACCGCTAAGAGAAGAACCAACGCAAGAGAACACCCGGCACAGATGGGATCCCTCACCCAATAAGACTCGACAAAAAGTCCTAGCACGAAAAGAGCAACTGGGAAAAGATAGCTTTCTTTCAACAGAATCTCGGCGAGATTGCTTCCACTTGCAGTGCTGCGTAATGACAGGCCCACCGCGAAGATCATGAGGGAAACAAAAGCTAGAGCGATTTTTGCCTGCATTTCAGTTAAGGCGCGCGCAGCACTGATATCACCGGGACCGGTGTGCAGATTGCGCCAGAGGACGAGCATAAGCGTCAGAGCGAGGGCCTCCGCCACCAATCTCAGGGACGCGAAGGAGGGATAGTAAAGCGCCCTAAACCAATCCCTTTCCTTTCCGAGCCATCCTCCCTTTCGAGAACGACGGATTTCTTGGCTAACTAGGGCGCGGAGGGAGTGTCTCTTGAAGCGCGCGGCGCTGGACACGACTAGGACAATGGCACAGGCTGCTACGGAGATGATCAATGTGGTAACAAGGGGGTGAGCCTCGATAATCTCCGCGATGGTCTGAGCACCAGGTCCCATATTAGGCATCGTGGGCTGCGCGAATTGTCCTACGTTAGGTTAAACGAAATTCGGACCACTTTCCATATCTCACATGAACCTTCTCACGTGAGCCTAGTTCGAGACAGCCAAACCCGCACTGTCGAGGCGGCGCGCAAGTGACGCACACCGTTTTGTAGTTCAGCCGCATTTCGCCCTTCGCGGCACCCAGGCGGATGCGGAGCATAGGCAGATCTACGGCATGCCCTAAGGATTGCACCCCTCACGCGCGTGTCGTAACTTTGACGGTCTATGGCGGCAATCCGTAGATATGCTATTCCCTATCATTTCAGCCGACCATGCTTAAGTTCCGGGGCACACAGAAACAGGCTCTTTGGTTGGGGAAGGCCTCACACATAGGGTTGGCCCAGCCGCGTAAGGCAGGAATTTCGATATTGAACTGCTTCAGGAAATAAGCCGGGGAGTCCCCACGTGTGTCCCTAGGAGGGAATCCGATTAAAAGGGAACATCCAGACGAGCGGTCTCGCTGCCTGTCTCGTTGAAGGGGTTATCGGCCTCATCGGTCGGCTCGGCAGCCTTCGAGGACTCAGGCGCGTTCGTCCCGTTCCCGTTCTTGGCTGAACCGAGGAACCGGAGCGTGGTGACAACTACTTCCGTTACGTTGCGCTTCTGACCTTCGCGATCCTCGTAAGCGCGCAACTGGAGCCTTCCCTCAACATAAAGAAATTTGCCTTTGCTCACATGCTCGCCAACGATCTCGGCCCAGCGCCGCCAGGCGACACAGTGAATCCAAAGGGTGTTGGTCTTCTTTTCTCCGTCCCCGTTCTTGTAAACCTCTTTCACCGCCAGAGAGAAGTTCGCGACCGGTATGCCGGCAGCGGTGAACTTCATCTCACTGTCGGCTCCAACGTATCCAATCAGCATCACTTTATTCAACATAGGTGTTTTGACCGGAACCTTAAAATGGCCGCTTAAGGCCCCTTTACTGTCCCGCCGTCTCCTTTCGAATTGATTAATTAGAAGTTGCGCCTCTCATACTTGGTTCCCGGGCCGGAATCCAGAGGTCATTTGACGGAAACGAACCGCCTGGCTATTCTGCACTCGATATGGGAGCGTCGATTCAATCCTCAACTGATGGCGCCGAAGCGATCCTACGTCGTGTGGTCTCCGGCACAAAGCGGGAAGGTGAAAAGACGGTCTGCCACCTTAATGATGGTGCCACTATCTTCCTATCCAATTCCCTGGGTGCCCATATTCGGCCCGGCGACGAAATCAACTTCCCTCTGCCCACTGAGTCCGCCGAAGCAGGAACTGAAATCTACGTCCGCAAGCCCTCGTCCGGCGGGCGGGGTCGTGATCTCTACCAGACCCCAGTCAGTTATGCCGCGCAACCCAAAGCCGATAAGCGAGAGCGACTTTACATACGGGCAGAGGTTCCAGCGGGCCGGCTGGGGATTTCCTCCATCCATCTGCCTTGCGAGGTGGTCCGCGATTATTTCTACGTCGCCACACGGCGACAGCCCTGGGCACGCCAGACGAGTCTGTATGACGTTCTGCGAATCACTCCCACCGCCTCACTTGCAGAGTTGCGAGTGGCCTTCAGGCTCAGACAATTGGAGATCCGCGCTGCCGGCACTTCTAGCCGTGACAGTGCTACCCTGGAGCGAACCTTCAACATCCTGGCGCAACCTGATTTGAGGGCTTGTTACGACTCGCTGCTGAAGGATCCGTCGACGCCAGCACCATTTCCGTACGGGGGCTTAGGCTCGATTCTGATCGCCGGAGACCGATCGCGCGATGGTCAGACGTTCTTCGCGACCCAAATCCTCTCGTTCCAGCCCGAACTGCGGGAGCGCCGGTTCCACGCGCCGTTGCGGAATTTTGACTTTTACGATGACCGTGCCATCTACCACGATGCTCGGCGGAAGCTCGAAGTGACACTCGATCAGTCCGCGATGCCGATCACTTGGGACGCAACCTGGAACCGGTGGAAACACCTGCTGGGGGCCAAGGTCGAGTTACAGGGAACGTTGGTCCAGACGGGCAAGTATTGGCGCCGGAACGGTCAGTGGAACCTGGTGAAGTGGGAGACCGCTTTGCCAAGCCGCATCCGCGTGAAGATTCCGCCCAGCATCACCGACCAAATTGAAACAGCCCGAAGGAGCTACCATCGGTTCGGCAAGTTTTCGGACGCCTTGGGCCAAATTCGTGCCCGCATCGAGCGCGAGCCGATGGAAAGGGAACAACTGCGCAGTCTCTGTTGGGACCTCGGTATCCCTGGGGACTTTGATATCGCCCAAATCACCTGGAAACCAGATTACGACCAGTCATACTACCGCCAGCTCTGCCGGCGGTCGCGACGCCTGTACTTATACCGTGATGAGTACATCTTCGACACCTCGGGAGGGATCGCCGTCGAGACACCGCAACTGGGTCACGCGACATACCTGTTCTCCAAGCCGGTGAGCATCGAAGCCTTCCTCGCTGCTTACGTCGCCACCACAAAAGAGGCTGTCCGGCAGAATCGGGCTAATGTGGCGGAACGGCTGGGATTCCTGGGACGCGTCGTTCACGGATCCAACCCACGCATCTGGCTTCGTACGTTAGCCGCCCGTCTGGGCGAAGCAGCCGATTCCGCTCAGGTCGCATCCGAGGGAGAATGAGTATGCAAAACGAAACGAACACGAAGGCTGAAATCATTACCCTTCTCGAAACTCGGACGGAGGTGAGCCTCGAGAACATCCGTCAATTCATCCTGGACCTGGACGAACGGGATTACACCGAGTTCCTGTATCCTTCCGACCCCGATTTCGCCGAAGAACTTGAGGGGCGCGCTGCTGAAGCCAAGGGAATGCTTGAGACCCTGATGGACGTAGAGGTAACTCTTCGCGGGCTGGCCCTCGGCAGGATCAAGGTCCAATGATGACGGCTTAGTAGGGGCCGGGGGCGCCCTCGACGTTCACCCCCTTACCGCTGCTGTTGCCTACAATCCACAAAATGCTTGATATTTGTGAGGGGCAAGAGACAGAATCTTCTCCAGCCGTCAGAAAGAGTTGTATTTGCTCTCGTGATCGGCTGCGACTTGCAATCTACCGACACGGGTCTGGAATCACTGCTCATGATGACGAAGAAGCCGAAAAAACCAGAAAAGGTTGACACTATCGTTGGTCAGATGAAGGGCGTCCCGTCGTCCACCTCCGAACAACTTTTCCCGCCCGCTCTATTGATAGACATAAAGCAGCTTATCGATAGTGCGCGTGCCCGTGCGGCTGCGGCCGTGAACTCCGAGATGGTTAGACTTTACTGGTCGATCGGCGAGAGGATCCGCAAGGACATTCTCGCGTACGAGCGAGCTGCGTACGGTGAGCAGATTGTCCACGCACTGAGTGGACAATTGAGCGAAGACTACGGTCCCGGTTTCGGCCGCACCAACCTGTTTTACATGATCCGATTTGCTGAGATCTTCCCAGACATGCGAATTGTCCACGCGCTGAGTGAACAATTGTCTTGGACTCACTTAAGGCAAATCATTTACCTTGACGACCCTCTCCAGCGTGAGTTCTACACCCACATGTGCCGGATTGAACGCTGGAGCACCCGGACGCTCCAGGAAAAAATTCAGGGAATGCTTTACGAGAGAACGGCGATCAGCAGAAAACCCGGCCACCTGGCCCGCAAGGAGCTCGATGCCCTGCGCGATGAGGATCGCGTAAGCCCGGATTTGGTCTTCCGGGATCCCTACCTCCTGGACTTTCTTGGATTGAAAGACACCTACAGCGAGAAGGACCTTGAAACCGCGATCCTGCGTGACCTGGAGCAGTTTCTGCTGGAGTTGGGCTCAGACTTCAGTTTCGTCGCCCGGCAGAAGCGAATTACGGTGGACAACGAGGATTACTACCTGGATTTGCTTTTCTTCCATCGCCGTTTACGTCGGCTGCTCGCTGTGGAACTCAAATTGGGCCGCTTCCGCGCCGCCGACAAGGGGCAGATGGAACTCTACCTCCGCTGGCTCGAAAAGCACGAATGCCAGCCGGGAGAAGAATCACCTTTGGGCCTGATCCTCTGTGCCGGGAAGTCTGCCGAGCATGTCGAACTGCTGGAGCTTGAGAGAAGCGGCATTCGAGTCGCGGATTATTTGACGGAACTGCCTCCCCGAGAGGTCTTGGAACGTAGGCTGCACCAAGCCATTCAAGCGGCTCGAGAACGGTTCAGGCCGGCTCTGGAGGGGAGCGAGGAATCGAAATGATCAGCGCACAAGCAACGGCGTGGCTCCTTCGGGCGTGCCACCGCTCCCATCACAAACTCGAGGCAGCCGCAACTCGGCAACGGGCCGATCGCTGCCATGCAGGTCATGCAGATCGTGTCCTTCCCGAGTGTATGATCTCGTGCGGGACGGCAGGATTTCCTGGTCCAATCATGGTCCAGTTATGGTCCACTTACCGTTCCGCAGGGTTACTGAACCTGTCTTCGGTAGCCATCCGCATCGCATCGTTTCAGTAAGTTACGAGTAGGTAGCGCCCTTTCACGGCGGTAACGCGGGTTCAAATCCCGCCGGGGACGCCAACATTCTTAAGCACTTACCAGCATTGCGTCAGGTGTTGCCTGGGGATCGATGACGAGTAGGTGACTAACGTCGCCCATTTCACCCGTTTGAGTCAAGCCGGCGAGGAAGCAAGGGGGAAAACGACTTGACGGATTCGTTATTTCCAGTACAATGGAAGTATGGAAACTCGTGACGACCCGGAACAAGTCATCCGCTATGCCGACATGTTTGCAGCCATGGGGGCCGAGCCAAGACTACGCATCATGCAACTCCTCCTGAAGGCCCATCCTCAGGGACTAGTGGTAGGCGACATTCAAGATGAGCTGGGAATCCCTGCATCCACTCTGTCCCATCATCTCGACAAGCTCAAAAACGAGGAATTGGTCAAAGTACGGCGTGAGGGCACCTTCCTCTGGTACACGGCGAATACCGAGGCCCTCCAGGAACTTCTTAACTTTCTCTATGCGGAGTGCTGTACTCACAACAAAGCGGTTAAGCCCGGCGACCTTGTCTTGATCGTGCAAGCTTCAAAAGGAATCCCGGAAAGGAAAAACAAATGAGCACAGAAAACATTAAGGAGGCGGTGAAAGAGAAGTATGGACAGGCTGCCCTGCGCATTTTCCAGGGCCGGAGCTCGTGCTGCGGCACGGTTCCCCCACTGGAGGGCTGTCCCGACCCCATCACATCCAACTTATATGACGGCGGCCAGGCTAGCCAGATTCCCGAGGAGGCTCTCCTGGCTTCGCTGGGGTGTGGAAACCCGACCGCTCTGGCGGAACTAAAGCCTGGAGAGACCGTGCTCGATCTCGGATCAGGCGGCGGTGTTGATGTGTTGTTATCCGCCAAGCGAGTGGGTCCCACCGGCAAAGCCTACGGCTTGGACATGACGGACGAGATGTTGGCCCTGGCCCGGGAAAATCAACGCAAGGCTGGGATTCCGAATGCGGAGTTCTTGAAGGGGGAAATCGAAGATATTCCGCTGCCGGACAATTCCGTCGACGTCATCATCTCGAACTGCGTCATCAACCTTTCGGCCGACAAGGATCGAGTTTTGAGAGAAGCATTCCGGGTGTTGAAGCCGGGTGGACGATTCGCGGTTTCCGACATCGTGGTGCGCGGCGAGGTCCCTGCCGAGATTCGGCGCAACATGGAGCTATGGGTAGGCTGCATGGCGGGGGCGCTGGAAGAGAGCGAGTATCTCGCGAAACTCACGAAAGCGGGTTTTGAGCTGGTCAGCATCGAACCGACGCGGGTTTACCGGGTTGAAGAAGGACGTGAAATGCTGTCGTGCCAGGGAATCGACGTAGAGGCCATGGCTCCGCTGGTGGATGGCAAGTTCATGAGCGGCTTCGTGCGGGCGAAAAAGCCGGGCACATCGTGCTGCGTTCCTGGTTGCTGCGGGAAGTAGCTCACCACTGCTTCCCGCCCATCGCACACAAATTGAGGAGGCAGAGGCGTTGAGAAAGGTCAGCCGATCTCACGCGAAGGCTCTCTTTTCATGATCGATTCTTTCTCGAGGCGCGGCTTATCGGAGAGTCATAGGCACGGTGAAGGAGAACCATGATCAAACCAAGAGTGCTGTTTGTGTGTAGTGAGAATGCTTGCCGCAGCCAAATGGCCGAGGGCTTCCTGCGGCACCACGCGGGAGACCGCTTCGAAGCGTTCAGTGGAGGCGCCGAGCCCGGAAAACTGAATCCTGTAGCAGTCGATGTCATGAGGGAGGTAGGCATCGACATCTCGGGTCACCGCTCGAAAGATGTTGCCGAGTTCTTAGGGCAGAGCTTTCATTTCATCATCAGGGTCTGCGACAAGGTCAAGGAAGCCTGCCCGGTGCTCCCGGGGGCAATCTGGTACGTTGACTGGAGTTTGCAAGATCCCGCCTCCGCGAAAGGCTCATCCACTGAGCGGATGACAGTGTTCCGGCGCGTTCGCGATGAAATTGAAGGGTGCGTTCTGGAGTTCATCGCCAAGGAATCGTGAAGAGGCAGTGCCAGGGAGAACTAACCCGCGTGCTATAGAGATTGCCGCGAGGCGATCGTCCATTTCGTTGTGCTTAGTCTCCGAGGAGTCAAGCCGAGTACACCTGTGGAACAGGCGTTTGACATTGGCGCGCTGGCGCCAGGATCAGGTGATGCTATGGAGATAATCGGCAATTGAGAGTTCTTATCCTCTGTACCGGCAATTCGGCTCGCAGCCAAATGGCGGAGGGGTTGCTGCGCCATGACGCAGGAAATGTCTACGAGGTTTTCAGCGCGGGCACAAAACCAACCCATGTGCGCGCTGAAGCAATCACCGTGATGCAGGAGGCTGGAATTGATATTTCCGACCACCGCTCCAAGTCCGTGGATGAGTTCGCAGGCCAGAATTTCGATTACGTCATCACGGTCTGTGATAATGCCAAAGAGAGTTGCCCCATCTTCCCGGCTAAAACACAACGTATTCACTGGAGGATCGAGGATCCCGCCGCCGTGCAAGGCTCGGAAAAAGAACAGCTGGCGGCGTTTCGGCTCGCCCGAGACGAGCTGCGAGCGCGGCTGAAGGCCTTCGCTCAAGGTCGTCAAGAAGGGCTATGTTGAACGCAACAACAATAAACTCTCGTTCCTGACTGTCAGTGCCGGAAGTTCGTCCTGACGCTGCCTCGAGCGGGGAACCGGGATTTCTTCTTGCGGCGGGAGTGGAGAAGTTCGCGGCTGATGGCCTTGAGGAAGCCCCGCCCCCAAAGGCCGATTAGCAGCAAGGCCCCAAAAAGCAACACGGCGTCGAGGCTGGCGCGGTCCCGGGTCCAGTAAATGCCCTCCTGCACGTTCAGCCAGATCGAGAACTCGTCCAGAGTGAGGGCGGCGCCAACACCGTAGAGCAAGGACATCAATCGACTGGCAAGGAGAGAGGACGACTTGCTGCCGGTGCCTACTTCAATCAGCCAGCCAAACCCCACAGCCAGCAGTAGGAAAATCCCCCAGACCAAGTGATGCACGTGCGTGCCGCCTATGTAAAGGTACCGAAACGGGCCGATGTTGCGGGAAGCCAAGTACGCCAGCGAGCGGGCCAGGGTGAAGGTGGTAAAGAACCCGACTGCGGCGAGGAAAAGACGACGTCTGGGTCGGTCGGGGACATGCTGGTGAAAAAGCTCACCCACGCGCGGAATGTACAGAATCAGCAGGACGGCAGCGGTGGCGACGATAATCGAAATAGTGAGCAGCCAGGTTGTGGGCGACATAAGCCCTGCATCTCCTATGCGGCTTGGCGAGGCGCGTTCTCCGCGTCATAGGGCAGGAACCTGAAACACGGCTGGAAACCCGTGGTGACGGCAAATCGAGCACAGCCGCCAATACCAAGTCACCGCAGTATCACGTTCAACGCGAGCGGGATTGTACCATGCAATCCCGACTTCCTGGGAGAAACGGCGCCAGGCGCCGTTTCCACCTTCCCCGGACGGTATACTACACTGGCCTCTTTTCTGATAAGGATCCTTGGCACTTTTTCGTGTTCCTCTCGAATGGCACGCAAATTCATTCATCGAGTTACAAGCATAGCGCCCGAAGGCGCCGGTGTCGCAGTGACGGTGGGTGTGAGAGCGAGTGCAGGGATTCACGCCCCCTCCGCTGAGCATTACCTTCGTGCCATATACTCCGGTCCAGGGTCGGCCGATCATAACCTTATGCGAAGGGCCTCGAAGACACCCATGAGGGCTGACAACGGCTGGAGGAGTTCATAACTATGCGATTTCGAACCAGTAGTCTGTTTGGTCTGTGTCGAGTGCTGTCAAGCGTGGCTGCACTCTCGTTGTTCATGGTCGCTAGCGCGCCGGGCCAATCCGTAATGACGTGGCATACGCGCCTGGAAGTGACCAGCGGTCAGGCGAAGTTTGTGAACCGAATGCCTGGCACCCAGATCTTGCGCCTCGACATTGTTCTGCCGCTGCGCGATCAGGCTGGGCTAGAAGATTTCCTGCAAGAGCTCTACGATTCCAGCAGCCCGATTTACAGGCACTTCCTTACGGTGCCGGAATTCACCGAGCGGTTCGGCCCCGCGCAGGAGGATTATGATGCAGTGGTGGCTTTCGCAAAAGGCAGCGGCTTCAAGGTAGTGGGCGGCTCCCGCGACGGCATGGAAGTGCAGGTCGAGGGCTCAGTCACGGTGATTGAAGCTGCTCTTAATGTAGCCATGGGCGTCTATCAGCACCCCACGGAGAATCGCACCTTCTATGCTCCGGACCGAGAGCCCTCCGTGCCCCTGGGATTCCCGCTCTGGCACATCTCGGGTCTGGACAACTTTTCGATTCCCCATCCCGCCAGCCTGCACCGGAATCCGAATGGGAAGCCCAATGCAACTACGGGCTCCGGCCCGGCGGCCTCCTTTCTGGGCAGCGATATGCGGGCAGCCTATTATGGTGGAACGACCCTAACCGGCGCCGGCCAGTCGGTCGGGCTGTTGGAATTCTACGGCACTGATCTGGCCGACGTGAACACTTATTTCACGAATGTGGGCCAGACAAACAAGGTGCCGATCACTCTCATCTCCACGGATGGAAGCAGCACGAACTGCCTCTATTCAATGAATTGTGATGACGCCGAACCGACCATCGACATCACCCAGGCAGTCTCGATGGCCCCAGGGCTGACTCGGCTCTACGTTTACGTGGGCGGATCCGATACCGCCATCCTCAGCGCCATGACTACGACGACGTATGCGCCGCTCAGTACGCAGTTGAGCTGTTCATGGAGTTGGACTCCGGCCGACCCCAAAACTGACGACCCTTACTACATGAAGATGGCTGCACAGGGCCAGAACTTTTTTGCGGCAGCCGGCGACAGTGGCGCGTGGACTCTCACCAACCCCTCTTACCCGGCGGAGGACGCTAATGTCGTCTCTGTCGGCGGCACGGACCTAACCACCGCCAGCGCAGGCGGCGCATGGGCTTCTGAGACCGCTTGGTCCGACAGCGGCGGCGGAGTTTCACCGCACCACATTGCGATTCCCTCCTGGCAAAAGCTTTCAGGCGTCGTCAACGCAAGCAATAGGGGCTCCACATCCTACCGGAACGGCCCTGACGTTTCGGCGAACGCGAATTATTCCTACTATGTCTGCGCCGACCAAAACGGATGCACCGCGAACCTATACGGCGGGACCAGCTTTGCGGCGCCCCTCTGGGCAGGCTACATGGCACTCGTCAACCAGCAGGCAGTTGCCAACATCGGCAGACCGCTCGGATTCATTTGTCCGACCATTTATGACCTGCTTGCCGAACAAGGCAATACGACCGGTTTTCACGACATCACCAGCGGCGCCAATGGCTATCCGGCGGTAAAAGGGTACGATCTGGTCACAGGGTGGGGCAGCCCCAACGGCGCCAGCCTGATCAATGCCCTTACTGGTGCACCTGCCACGGGCTTTACCGTTTCTGCTTCGCCCACTACGGTCTCCGTGGCACAGGGTAGTAGTGCGACCTCGACGATTACGACCGCCGTCTCGGGCGGGTTTAACTCGTCGATCGCCCTTTCCGCTTCCGGCGAGCCCAGCGGCGTATCCGTGACCTTCGGTCCCTCCTCCATCAACGGCGCCGGGACCTCAACGATGACAATGAGTGTCGCCTCGTCGACCCCGGCTGGCACTTATCCAATAACCGTCACAGGCACGAGCGGTAACGCTACTCAATCCACCACCGTCTCTCTGAATGTGGCGTCGGTGGGAAGCGGAGGCGACTTCACTTTCAAGGCATCACCGGCCTCGCTTGCTCTCGCCTGGGGTAGTTCCGGCACTTCCACAATCACCACCACCGTCTCAGGCGGCTTCAACTCAGCGATTGCATTGTCGGCGTCCGGCATGCCATCCGGCGTGACCGTGAGCTTCAGTCGCACGATCATCGCCGCCCCGGGCTCCGGGACATCAACCCTGACGATCACTGCACACTCGGGCGCCAAGACCGGAAGCAGCACCATCACTATTACCGCGACGGGCGGAGGCGTCACCCACACGACAGCAGTTGCTCTTAACATCGCTTTATAGTGACTGCCGACGGCAGCGGGTCGGTCCCGGAACGCTTGAACAGCAAAAGGCCTGGTCCCTATGGTCCAGGCCTTTCTTTTTTGTCAGCACAGCCTCGTCCCACCGGCTTCTCACGTCGTGCGTTTTAGGAGATCTTTGAATCAGGTCAAGATGAGGGTTCTGATGCAGAGTCGCCGGCTAGCAGTTTCATCACCGCGAGGGCGCCGTCGCGCGCGGAGTGGGGGCGCGCCAACTCGCGAACCCGGTTGCGAAGATCTTTAAGCTTCGAAGGCCCTGTCAACAATGAGGCAATGATCGGCGCCAGATCATCGGGTTTCTTAACCCAGATTCCTGCTCTCCATTTTTCAATCCAGCGGCAGGTGCGCTCCTCGTTACCGGGTAAGGGATTGAACGCCAGCATAGGCAACCCACAGGCAAAGCCCTCGTTGAGCGTGCCGCCGCCGGGTTTACTGATCATCAAGTCGGAGGCAACCATCCATTCCTGGACGTTGTCGATCCAACCCAACACGCGGACCTGCGGCAGATGTTTACAGCGTTCTCGCAGTCGTTTCGCGATCCGCCGGTTTCTGCCCGCAAGCAGAACCACCTCCAAATCGGCTCTGACCTTGAGGATTTCCCTCAGGATGCGCTCAGGCGTGCCAAACCCCTGGCTCCCTAATGAGAGCAGGATCTGGATGGCGTCCGCTTTCACGCCCAGCTTCTGGCGAGCCACCGCGCGCGAGGGCAGCGAGGCGAACGCCGGGTGGATGGGTTGCCCGGTCGTCACCACCTTCGAGGCAGGTGCGCCAGCGTTGACGAGTTCGGCAGCGAGATCCGGATGGGTCGTAAGGAACAGGTCAATTTCCGGCTGCACCCAGGCGCGGTTGAAGTCCATCAACTCCACACCCACCAGCACAAAGTTAGCGTGCGCCTCCCGCTTACACAAGGCGGCGAGTTCGCAGGCGCCGACCTCGGTCGCGATGACGGCGTCCGCAGCGTAATCACGGAGGAAGCGGAATAGAGGCTGAGACCCGTGCCGGTAGAGCCAATTGGGCCCGGTCGATTCGGACTGAGACTGCTTGCTCTCAATCCACCGCCACAGGTCCGGCCAGATGGCAAGTGGAATCACATAGGAATTGTAATAGGCCCGGAACCACGCCGTGCAATGCTGGAGCGTATCGACGACCTCCGCAGGGACGCTGGGGCGGAGATCTCGAAAGGCCTGTCGCAGGGCCGCTGCGGCTCGCGCATGCGCCGCACCGTGCGACATGCTCAGAATCAGAATTCGTGGATGTGTGGCCACGGTTTTAGGTTTCACGGCAGGACAGGAATTGATTCTGCAGCTTTACATTCTGTGCTCGACCGCTTACCATCGCGGATTACTGATATGGAACTCTTCATCCTTGGCGCCGGCATGGGAATCGTGGGAGGATTGTTTCCCAACCCCTTGCACATGATCGCTCTGACCCAGGTGGCCTTGGGCCGATGGGGGCGTGCGATTTTCGTGCTGCTGGGGCCGCCACTAATTGTTGATGGAGCCTTTCTTCTTGTCACTTTGTTTTTCTACCGTTGGATCCCCTTTGGCATCGTCCACTATATTGCCTACGTGGGGGGAGCAGTCGTGATTGGCTTTGCCACCTACGCCCTCTGGGGAATTCGCCGCACAACCGAAGTAGCGATGGCGAATTCCGCAGTATACACCTTCGCAGGCATCGCCATAGCCACGCTGGCAGAGGTGGCCGCTCCGGGAACCTGGGTTTATTGGATCACCATTGCCGGACCGATTCTCGCCGAGGGCCGGGCACACGGTTATGGGCACGTCGTGCCTTTCTTCGCCGGCAGTGTGGTCGGTTACTATGGTGCGGCGATATTCTCCACGGCGGTCATGGCGTGGGGCGCAGGCCTGCACAAACGCTTCAAGCAGCATCTGATCCTGGCAGCGAACGTCCTGTTGTTGCTGATGGGTGCTTCCTACCTGTTGCGTGCGTATCTGAAATAGTGCGCCCCCCAGCGGTCTACGTATCGGCCCCGCAACACTTCTTGTATTTCTTTCCACTGCCGCAGGGACAGGGATCATTCCGCCCCGGGCGCGAGCGCGGTTCCGCCGCCTGCCCATGCTGTCGCAACATCTGCATGACATTCGCCGGTGCGCGGCCTTGCCGGAATTCGGACGCCATGAACTGCATGTAAGGATCGATGTGATTAAAGAACAGCTTATATCCGGCGCACAGATAGTTAAGGCCCCACTCGCCGTCGGGCGTTCTCGTGAATCGGTGCTTGGGGCATTCCCCGTTGCAGGCAAAGCGGACTTCACACTCGCGGCAGTATCGCGGCAAGCTGTCGCGCTTATCCAGGCCGAAGCGGCGTTGTTGCTCGGAGCTGACCAGTGCGGCAAGTGCCTGCTCCCCGATATTCCCCAACCGGTTCTCCGGATACACGTAATGATCGCAGGAGTACACGTCGCCGTTATGCTCAATGGCCAGGCTCTCGCCGCAGGTCTCGCGAAATACGCATAGGCTTTGCGGCAGCCCCAGCCAGCTTTCCAGCGCCACATCGAAGATTTGGACGAAATACCGCGCCACGTCGCGACGCACCCATTCGTCGAAAATCTCGCACAGGAATTTGCCGAACTGCAATGGTTCCACCGACCATTCGGAGACCTCGGCCTCCGCCTGGTAGCGAGGTCCGATCAAAACCAGGCCGTGAGAATCGGGAGTTTTGGCCACCCGTTCGACGACCGGTATGAACTGCATGTACGTGCTTCCCACTTCCTTTAAGAACCGGTAAACCTCGCGTGGATGGCGGGAGTTCCGGCGGTGCACCACGGTGAGCGTGTTGAATTCGACCCCATGCTTCTTGAGATATTTGAGTCCCCGCAGAACCGCGCCAAGAGTGGGCTGGTCCCCTTTGTTGACGCGATAGCAGTCGTGAAGCTCAGTCGGGCCGTCAATGGAAAGCCCCACCAGAAAGCGGCTCTGGGCAAGAAACTCGGCCCACGTGTCGTCCAGCAGGATGCCGTTGGTCTGGAAGGCGTTTTCGATTCGCTTGCCGTTCGCATACCGCTTCTCCAGTTCGACAACCCTGCGGAAGTAATCCACACCCAGCAAGGTAGGTTCTCCACCTTGCCACGCGAAGTTGATCGTGGGCGCGTCCTGCGCCTCGATATATTGGCGGACGTAGCTCTCCAGCACGTCGTCCGGCATGGCCCACGAAGCGGCGGCAGGATAGAGATTCTCCTTTTCGAGGTAAAAGCAATATCTGCAATTCAAGTTGCAGATCGGCCCCACCGGCTTGGCCATGATGTGAAAGCCCGGCGAGCGTTGAGGCTCGGTTGGCTCCGCTCCGGCTGTGGAGTCTGGTTGGTTAGGTACGTTTTGCAAATCAGTCGACATCGGTTTGTTGCGGCGTCGAAGCGTTCACCGCAGAGACACTAAGACACAGAGAAGATTCCATCTATCTCTTCAATCCTCGGTGCCTCGGTGCCTCAGTGGTGACCCCAGGGCGAGCGCACCCACAGCCGCGGCTTCGGACTTCGGAAACGCCCGCCGTGATGTTTTACCTTCGTTGTCTTCCATCTTTCCTCCAGTCACTCCGGCCTGCGCCGAACCCCGGACGGAGCAACCCCCGCCATCAGCTTACAACACGAAGGCGAGTTCAGGAACTTGATTATCGACGCCGGGTACCGGGGCTAGGGCAGAGCGAAGCTCCGCCGGCATCGGGCACCGCGGTTCCGCTGATCGCCGGGCTCCGCCCTGCGCCAGTGGGCGGCTCCATGGCGTTTTTCGGTGGAACCTGGGTATAGTTATCTGCGTACCTTTCTACAAAGCGACGCAGGATAAACTGATCTAGGGAGGAAGGTCTATGGGCAGTTGGGCACAGCATCTCCGCTTTGCCGGGCGCCAGTTGCAGCGCAGTCCCGGCTTTACTGCTACCGTAATCGTCACCTTGGCCTTGTCCGTGGGCGCGAACACGGCGATCTTCTCCCTGGTTAATGCGCTCATGCTGAAGAGCCTGCCTTACCCGCATCCGGAGCGGATGGGCGCGATTTACACTCGAATCACCGGCCCTAGAGCTTTTGATGAGCGGCACCACCTGGATGGGGAGCAATGGGAGTTGCTGCGCGACAACGTCCCCGCTTTGATCACTGCTGTTTCGGGAGGCAGCTCGGGCGTAAACCTGCAGGCTGGTTCGCGCGCGCTGTACGTGCACGACGGGCGCGTCTCCGCTCACTACTTCGACGTGCTGGCTCTTCAGCCCATCATCGGGCGCAGTTTCTCTGAGGAAGAGGACCGCCCCCACGGACCCAAGGCCGTAATTCTCAGCTACAACGTGTGGCGCTATCTCGGGGCTGACCCGAGCATAATTGGCCAGGCGATCCTGCTGCGGAGCGAACCCTGCACGGTAATCGGCGTGCTGCCGCAAGGCGCCACCACTCCCTTGAACGCCGATGTTTATGCCTCGCTACAGCCCAGCCGCTCGGGCGAAGGAGGGGGAACGAACTTTGACCTCATCACCCGGCTGCGCAACGGAGCGACTTGGCAGGAGGCGGATTCCGAGATCAACCGCGCCTGGGCCTACCGCAAGGACCGCTATGAACTGCAGAATAACCCAGGCGCACAAGTGACCTACTATTCGGCCCCGCTCCAAAAGGGGCAGACGGACTCGCTGCGTCCGCAGGTGCTGGCGCTCATGATAGCCGCCGGCTTCATCCTGCTCATTGCCTGCGCGAATCTCGCGGGCTTGACTCTGGTGCGCATTTTGCGCCGCACCCCGGAAGTGGCCACACGGTTGGCGCTGGGAGCCTCGAACTGGCAGATTCAGAAGCAATTCTGGGTGGAAAACCTGGTCCTGGCCATAGTGGGCGGGGCAGTTGCTATCTGTGTGGGCTTTATCGCCCTGCGCGGCCTCCTGCTGTTATTGCCCGAACACTTTCTTCCGGTCGCCAGCGTACCGCTCGACGGCCGAGTGATGGCTTTTGCGCTCACGATCTCGGTGTTGACCAGTGTGCTGTTTGGAATGCTCCCGGCACTCGCCACGCGCAAGGTTGACTTGCGCTCATCGATGTCCGGCCGCGGGGAGGCCAGAGTGGGCAGCGTGCGCCTCCGCCAAGTGCTGGTTGCCGGGGAGGTCGCCCTCACCGTCGTGCTGTTGGCCGCTTCCGGCCTGCTTATCCGCAGCCTGGTCCACTTGGAGACACTTCCGCCAGGGTTCAACCCCCATGGCGTGATGGTCGCCAAGGCGTCGCTCGACGATACTCGGTACCACAATCTCGCCGCCTTCCGAAAGCTCTTGGACGATAGCACCGCCGCCATGCGGCAGATTCCCGGGGTAAAGAATGCGGCGGTGGGTCTGAGTTTGCCTTACGAACGCGCCCTGAACGACGCCATCACCCTCAGCGACGGGAAAGAGGCCGGGCGCCAGGACGCGACCGATCTGGTCTACGTTACGCCCGGATACTTCGACACCTTGGAAATGCCAGTGCTGGCGGGACGCACGTTTGCGGTTGCGGACGGCCCGAATACACAGAAGGTGGCCGTGGTGAACCAGGCCTTCGCGAGAAAGTTCTATGGCGGAAGCAATCCGGTGGGCCGCTACATCGACAAGGACACCCTGATTGTGGGTGAGGTGGCTGACGTCTCGGTCTCTTCCGGCATCTACGGGGGCGCGCCGCTCATGAGCGAGCAGGCGATGTACATTCCGGCCTCGCAAGTAAATCCGCAGTACCTCCCCATGGTGCACATGTGGATTCAACCCGACTGGGTGGTTCGCACGGCAGGCCCGGTGGAGGGCTTGACGGCCGCGATGCAGCGAGCCCTTGCCAGCGTTGATCCCAACCTGCCGGCTTCCGGCTTTTACGCGATGAAAGATCTCATGGCGAGGACGCTCGCCATACAGCGCATCGAAGTGTCGCTGCTGGGCGCCATGGCGGCGCTGGCACTGCTGCTAAGCGCGGTTGGCATCTTCGCACTGGTGGCAAACATGGTTGCACAGCGGACGCGCGAGATTGGCATACGCATGGCGCTCGGTTCGACCCTCAGCCAGGCCATGCTCCAGATCGGCCGCCCAGGAGCAGGCGCTTCACTATTCGGCGTTGTTCTGGGGATGGTTCTTTCCTTTGGAGCGTTGCGAGTAATGCGCAGTGTAATCTACGGCGTGGGCGTCTACGATGCGCCATCTTTGGCCGCCGTGGTGCTAACCCTTGTCCTGGTGGCGCTCCTGGCCGCAGCCCTGCCGACTCTGAAGATTGCCAACATCGATCCGGCCCAAACGTTGCGCGAGGAGTAGAATGGTCTTGCAGGTAATCTCCAACCTCCGGGAGTGCAAAATGAATCGAACCGCAAGCGTTTTGCTTCTTGTGGCGTTCGCTGGACTACTACTCTCGAGGAACACCAGCCGCGCTCAGGAATCAGCCAAGGCATGGGCTTCTTTCGAGTACCTTATTGGTGACTGGGTGGGCGAGGGCGAAGGACAGCCAGGCCAGGGAACCGGCGGGTTCACGTTTCTGCCTGATCTTCAAGACCACATTCTGGTGCGTAAGAGTTATGCGGCTTACCCGGCCACGAAAGACCGGCCAGCTTTCAGGCATGACGATCTGCTAGTGGTCTATAAGGATTCGGAAAGTGTGCCGCCTAGAGCTGTTTATTTTGACAGCGAGGGGCACGTAATCCACTACTCGGTTACGGTCTCCGCCGACCACAAAACGGTTGAATTTGTGAGCGACACGTTGCCTTCCAGTCCCAGGTATCGTTTGACTTATTTTATGACGGGCGGCGATGCCTTGACCCTCAAATTCGAAATTGCACCTCCAGGCAAGCCGGACTCTTTCTCAACTTATATTGAAGCCAAAGCCAAGCGAAAGTAGTGACGCCGGCAAACTCGGCTTGACAGAACTCGTGTTGTTTGAGACTATCTAAGTTCAATACCGAATCAGGGCATCGAAAACCAATATGGATGACCAAAGCCTTTACTCAGGGCTGATCCGTCTGCATATTCTTCACCACGCCGCCCAAAAGCCTCTTTACGGAATTTGGATCGCCGAGGAACTGTGGCGGCACGGCTACAAGCTCAGCGCCGGCACACTTTACCCGATTCTCCACGGTTTGGAGCGCAAGGGTTATTTGCGTTCCCACGGGGAGCGCAACGGCAAAGTCGCAAAGAGGGTTTACACGATAACACCCCTCGGCAGAAAGGCGCTCCGAGTAGCCAGGAAACGCGTGCACGAGCTGTTTGGAGAAATGTTTGGTGTGAAGGGTTGAGAGCCATATCAGTCTGTCGTCTGAGGTGAAAACTTTATGCGCCGGAAATTCCTTCCGGAGTTATCCGCCCTGGTTTTGATATTAGTTCTAGGGCGAGGCCTCCTGGCGCAGATGGGCGTGCCGCCTGCGCGCGCCTTGACTCTCCAGGACGCGCTTGACTATGCTCTCCAGCACTACCCTGCCGTCCGCGCCTCGCTCGAACAAGAGGCGGCGGCGCGCGCCGGTATACCGTTGGCGCGAACCCAATATCTTCCCTATTTAACCGGAGTCTACCAGGACGGCCGCGCCACCCAGAACCAGGTGGCCGGCATTTGGCTTCCTACATCCATTACGCCCACGGTTGAAGGGCCCGTCGGCGGATCGTCCAGCGGGCAGAGCTACTGGAACAGTCAAGCCGCAGTGCTTTTCTCCTGGGAGCCAATCGACTTCGGCCTGCGCGCGGCTGTCGTGGGAGGAGCGAAATCCGCAGCGGACAAGTCCACTGCGGACGTGGCGGTGACGAAACTCCAGGTGGCGACAGCGGTTGGCGATTATTTTCTAAGCGCTCTCGCGAGGCATCAGGCAGCCGTGGCAGCGCAGGCTAATGTGGAGCGTTGGCAGGTTTTCGTCAAGTCCATTCACACGCTGGTCGACAACGCCTTGAAGCCGGGGGCCGATGCCTCACGCGCCGATGCTCAACTCGCTTTTGCCAAGACTCAGTGGTATCAGGCGCAGGCGGGAGAACAAGCGGCTTTGGCCACGCTTGCGGCGCTTATGGGCATGGCCGGCACAGAGGTCCAAACGGAGGCAGGGAATCTGGTTCGACTGCCGCCTGTGGACGCGTTGCCGCGCGCAGCACCGGCCGATAACCCAGTGGCGCGGGATCAATTGGCCGCGGTGCGGCAAGTGGAGGCGCAGGAAAAGGTGCTGAACCGGACGGACTACCCGCGGATTTTCATCGGAGCTGAGGCATTCGGACGAGGCAGCGAGATCCCTAATAATGGATCGATTGCCGGCAATTGGGATGGGCTGGCGCCGGGACGGGGAAATTGGGTGACGGGGCTCACGATTACCTTCCCAAATGTTTTTGATTTCAAAACCGTGAGCGCACAAAAGCAGGTCGCCAAAGCGAATGAGCGATTCGAGCGAGCGCTTTATGACAGAACCATTCAGGACGTAACCGGCCGGCTCCAAGCGGCGCTGGCGGAACTGAAGAGCGCTCAACTGGTGGCGCAGCAAACGCCCGTTGAACTGGCTGCGGCGCGAGCGTCGGAGACTCAATCGCGTGCGCGTTACGCGGCAAGCCTGGCAACACTGGTTGAAGTGGCTGACGCTGAGAGTCTACTGGCTCAAGCGGAGATGGACGATGCGATCGCACGGCTGAATGTGTGGCACAGTCTTTTCAATGTGGCCTCTGCGCAGGGCGACTTGCAGCCGTTCTTAAGCGTATTGCGTGGTTCTAACCCGTAAGGGGTTCGGCGGAGGTCCTAAGTTATGCGGCTGATTCGCGCGGCATTGAGACGCCCGATTGCCACCTTGGTGGTGGTGATTAGTGTTGCGCTTTGCTCCGTTCTGGCCGTCACCAGGATGCGCATCGATATCTTCCCTAACCTGAATTTCCCGGTAATCTACGTCGCGCAACCCTATGGGGGGATGAGTCCCGCGCAGATGGAAGGCTATCTCGTCTACTACTACGAATATCACTTCCTTTACATTAACGGGATTCAGAGCGTCGAGGACAAGTCCATTCAAGGCAACGGGATTTTGAAATTGACCTTCTATCCCGGGACGGACATGAGCCAGGCCTTGGCGCAGACCATAGCCTACGTGAATCGCGCCCGAGCATTCATGCCGCCCGGAACAGTGGCGCCGTTCGTGATTCGCTTCGACGCCGGCACCGTGCCGGTCGGGTATATCGTGTTTTCCAGCGAGACTCGCACCCTCGGGCAAATTCAGGACCTGGCTCTTAATCGCGTGCGGCCGGCCTTCGCCACGCTTCCCGGCGTTACCTCGCCGCCACCCTTCGGCGGCAACCAACGCAGCATTGTCGTCACGGTGAATCCGGATCGCCTGCGATCCTACAACATGTCGCCCGACGAAGTCGTGCAGGCCATCAATAACGGCAATACTCTCCAGCCCGCCGGAAATGTGCGCACCGGCAGTCTGCTTCGCATCGCCCAGAGCGATGCTATTACACCCAACATCCAGACTCTTGCGGACCTGCCAATACGTACCGGCGCCGGCCCCACCGTCTACCTTCACGATGTCGGCGTAATCCAGGACAGCACGGACATCCCCACAGGATACGCACTCGTTAACAGCCGCCGTGCGGTGTACATCCCCGTTACCAAGCGTCCCGACGCGTCGACAGTTACAGTCGTGAACGAGGTCAAGAAAAGCCTGCCGTATTTCCAATCTCTGGTTCCCGACGACATCAAGGTCACTTACGAGCTCGACCAATCTCAGTACGTCACGAGCGCGCTCAGCGCCGTGGTCCGGGAGGGACTGCTCGGGGCCCTCCTGACCGGCCTTGTAGTTCTGTTGTTTCTCGGCGATTGGAAAAGTTCGTTTATCGTCATGACCACCATCCCGTTTGCGCTTTTAGCTTCGGTGGTGGCCCTATGGCTTACGGGCCAAACCATCAACGTCATGACCCTGGGAGGGCTGGCTCTGGCGGTCGGCATCCTCGTCGACGAAGGTGTCGTCGAAATCGAGAACATTGACAGCACGCTTCAGCAGGAGCCGAACCTGCCGCCCGCCCGCAGCGTCCTCCACGCGACCCAGAGAACCGTCTTGCCCCGCTTTCTATCCATGCTCTCTGTGGTTGCGGTTTTTGTTCCTTCATTTCTAATGTCCGGCGTTGCGCAAAACTTGTTCGTGCCTCTTTCGCTTGCTGTGGCCTTCGCAATGATTGCCTCCTTCCTGCTTTCGAGTTCCTTGCTGCCCGTGTTATTCCTCTGGGTACATCGCAACCTCGAAAAGGGCCGCAAGGCCCTCATCGCGGGGCGATGGGACTTTGATAGGGTTCGAGATCGCTGGGGTGGGTTTCTCACGCAGGTTGGGAAGCTTCGCTGGCCGGTTCTGGTCGTTTACGCCGGGACGGTGCCCGCCATTATTCTCCTGCTGGGTCCGCGGCTCGCCCAGGAACTGTTCCCCAGTGTGGGCGCCACACAGTTCCGTTTGCGTTTCGATGCTCCCACGGGCACACGAGCGGAGGAGACGGAGCGACTGGTGACGGGAGTTCTGGATCAAATCCGCCAGGCTGCCGGAGAGCAGAATGTACTTATCACTCTCGGCTACGTCGGAACGCAGGGGGCAAGCTATCCGATCAATACGGTGTTCCTTTGGACGAGCGGACCGCACGAGGCGGTCATTAACGTGGCGCTTCGGCCTGAGGCTCATATTGAGCTGGGCGGCTTCGAAGAAAAACTCCGCCGCATTCTGCCGCCGAAATTTCCGGGATCGACGTTTTCCTTCGAACCGGGAAACCTGGTTGACCAGATCATGAACTTTGGAGCGCCCACTCCTGTCGAGCTGGCGGTGGCTGGACCGAACCTCTCTGCCAGCCGTGCCTACACGGAGCGACTGCGAAGTGAAATGGGAGAGATCGCCGACGTGCGTGACTTGAAATACGAACTACCACTCGATTATCCGAGTGTGAATGTAAAGGTCGACCGCGAACTGGCGGGGCAATTCGGTGTAACCACCGCGCAGGTGGCCCGGTCGCTCTCGGAGGCTACCTTCTCGAGCCGTTTCACCAGCCCGAATTATTGGGCTGATCCGAATTCCGGCATCGCCTATCAATTGCAGGTGCAGTACCCCCAATCAAGGATTACATCGCTCGAAGATGTCCAGAATATCCCGGTCATGCCGGGGCAGTCCCAGCATCCGTTGATCGGCGATCTCGCCAGAGTCGAAGACGGCACGATCATGGGCGAATACGACCGGCGCAACGGCTTTCGCATGTTGACCCTTTCGGCGAATATCGCAGGTCACGACCTGGGAAGGCTGGCGAAAAGCCTCGACGCCGCCATTCGGCGCGCCGGAGCGCCGCCACGCGGCACCACCGTTCAAATGCGAGGCCAGATTGCTCCCATGCGAGAGACATTCACCAACCTCGCGGTTGGCGTGGGGCTGGCAGCCTTGGTTATCTTCCTGTTGCTGGCTGCGAACTACGAGTCTTTGCGCCTCGCCTTGGTGGTGCTGACGACGGCGCCCGCCGCGATCGCCGGAGTGATTTTGATGCTTCTGGCCACCCATACCACGCTGAATATCGAGTCCTACATGGGCGCCATCATGGCTGTGGGAGTGGGTACCGCCAACGCGATCTTACTCGTGACCTTTGCGGATCAGCACCGCCGGAGCGGCGCGTCCTCGCTCGCGTCCGGGATTGAGGGCGTGAGGGAGCGAATGCGCCCCATCTTGATGACCAGCGCCGCCATGATTGCCGGAATGATCCCCATGGCACTGGCAAGAGAGGTGACGGCCCCCTTGGGTAAGGCGGTAATCGGCGGCCTCCTCGCTGCGACTCTGGCCAATTTAACTGTGCTGCCCTTCGTATTCTCTGTCGTCCAGCAACGGGCCGCGACCGGTTCTCCCTCGCTCGACCCCGACGACCCGGAAAGCCGGTATGCAACGCGATAAGGGCTGAAGTATCGAAGTGGCAAGGATGAAGTTTAAAGGGTAAAGGTTAAAGGCCGAGTGATCAGCCCTCTCCCCAAAGGATGGCTGTATGTTCACTTTGTAATCAACCTGATCGTGTTGCGTCTTGAGGAGAAATTATGAGATCGGCTGCCCTACTGGTTCCTTTGGCGATTGCCCTCGTTTGCACATGCTGCCGACAAGACACTGGAGGCGCCGCATCCGCCGCACCACCCGCGACGCCACAGTTGGAAGTAACTGCGGTGAAGTCTGCGAAGCTGAACACTACGGAGCGTTTACCGGCTGAGCTCACGCCCTACGAGCGCGTCGAGGTCTTTGCCAAAGAGTCCGGTTTTGTGAAATCGATCGCGGTCGACCGCGGTTCCAAAGTAAAGCAAGGGGAACTCATGGCTGAGCTGGAGGCCCCGGAATTGGTGGCCCGGCAAGCCCAAGCTAACGCCGCGTACGAAAGCGCTCAATCGCAACTTGCCGCCGGGCAAGCCAGGCTGGCTTCAGACCAAGGCACCTATCAGCACATGAGCGCTGCGTCTAAAGTGGCCGGCGTCGTGGCCGCCAACGACCTTGAGATCGCGCAAAAGACCGTACAAGCAGATGAAGCGAACGTCGAGGCCCTGGAGAAGACAGTCCAAGCCGCCCAGGAGAATCTTCGGGCGGTTTCGCAGCTTCAATCTTATTTGAGAATCATGGCCCCGTTCGATGGCCAGGTGACAACTCGCTACGTTCATCCCGGCGCGTTAGTCGGTCCGGCGGGCGGCCCCGGCGCCTCGACCCCGATTGTGCAGGTTCAAACGCTCACGCGGCACCGGTTGGTGATCCCCGTTCCGGAGTATGACGCGGCCGATATACCGGTAGGAACGGCGGTGAGCTTCACCGTACCATCCTACCCTGGACGAGTTTTCCAGGCCCCGATTGCCAGAGTCTCGCGCGCCGTGGACGACAAAACGCGCACCATGCCCGTCGAGCTGGACGTTCGAGACCTACGGGCAGAACTTAATCCAGGCATGTTTTGCGAAGTGTCCTGGCCGGTGCGCCGTGATTACTCCACGCTGTTTGTCCCTGCCTCTGCCGTGGCCAACGACCTGGAGCGAGCCTTCGTGATTCGCATCGAAAACCATCGAGCGGACTGGATCGACGTGAAAACCGGAGCCAAGTCCGGCAACTTGATCGAAGTCTTTGGCAAATTGAAAGAGGGTGACCAAGTGGCGGTGCGCGGAACGGACCAGATACGCCCCGGAGCCACGGTCGCGCCTCACTTCGTTGCCTCGCCGTAGCCCGCGCGGCGATTCGGTCGGCCCACCGGAGTCGGTGCTCTCCGAAGAGGAAGTCATTGCGAAAGTCAGCAGGCAGGTTTCGCCTTTGCAAACGATTGAATATACTGCCGTATCCGCACTGCCTGTTTTTTGGCAGACGCTAGCGAAGAAAAGCCAGCAGGTTGTTCACGCGGCGGGTGGTCGTATTATGAGAAGCTAAGAAACGGCATCCTATAAGTAGTTAAGACATCACTTAGTTCACAGTTCCGAGGATTCAACCCCCTCTAATGGCATCAGAAAGGTCAACGAACCCTACTCCTGAAAGCTCCGCGCCAGTTGACAGCTTGCAGAACCATCGATGCCCCCGAACTACCACTCGGTGCCCGTTGCCACTCTGGTATAGGGCATAGTCAGAACCGACTTCGACCAAGCTAAATCCCGACGCTCTAAGGAAGGCGTCGCACATGCCAGCAATCGAGGCTGCTTTCCGCTCATCTTCCGCGCGGAGAGGAGAGGTTTGGGAATCGGGTGGTAGTGAGGGAAAATCCTTATTCGCAACTCCGGGCATCGGGGTGCCTCCTCGTGCCGGACTTTCACATATCTTTATCGTACACCTTGGAGGAGGATTTTCAACTCGGAACTCTAGATTGCTATTGATATTATATTAGTCACCGATCCATGTGGAAATGACTATTAATATAACATACACAAAGTGCAAAGTGGAGTCAGCACCTACTTAGCCAGATTCTACTCGCCGCTTCTGACCCTCGAGGCTGTAGCCTCGATGACGCCCGGCGCTCAGACAGTTCCAGTAATCCGGGTGACCACGTGCGGGTGATAATGCCTGCGCCGCATGAAGCCTTCCGTGGTATCCTTCCTCACGGGCGTTAACCCTATGAATGTTCTGCTATTCGGCGCCACCGGCATGGTGGGGCAAGGTGTTTTGCGCGAGAGTCTCCTCGATCCGGACGTGCAAAACGTCCTATCGATAGGGCGTAGTTCGACAGGACAACGGCACCCCAAGCTACGCGAACTCGTACACACTGATTTCCTCGATTTCTCTGCCCTCGAGCCAGAGATGAAGGGGTTTGACGCATGCTTTTTCTGCCTCGGCGTGTCCTCCGCAGGCATGTCGGAGGAGCGCTATCAGCGTGTCACGTACGATATCACGATAGCAGTTGCACGCACGCTTGCGAGACTCAACCCGGATATGACCTTCATTTATGTATCGGGAATGGGCACCGACAGCACGGAGCGCGGTCGCGTGATGTGGGCGCGGGTGAAGGGCAAGACCGAGAATGGTCTGATGAAATTGCCGTTCAAGGCACGGTACATGTTCCGGCCGGGATTCATTCAACCGTTGCGCGGGATTCGTTCAAGGACCAGTCTGTACCGGGCATTTTACACAATCACAGGACCGATTTACCCCTTAGTCAGAGCGCTTTTCCCCAAGTACGTGACAACGACCGAGGAATTGGGACTCGCCATGATCAAGGTCGCCAAGCAGGGCGCACGGAAATCAGTGCTGGAAAACTGGGACATTAACCGTATTTGAGAACGGCCGCGCTGAAACGGCGCGCTCAGCCCTTCGTTCATCCAGGGGCGGGGCTGTACGGCTGCTTTGCCTTCGTCGCTGAGGCCGGCTCTTCCCGATTATCGTTGCTCGCGCCGGCGCCCGTCACTGTAGCACGGGTGAATCACCGTGGCTTTCCAGCCAGTCGCGCAACGCCGTTACGGCGCGGGGGTCGAGTTGCGTGCCTGAGCAGCGGCCCAATTCAGTCAGCGCCTCACTGACCGTGCAGGGGTTCTTATAACGCGAACCTCTGACCATACAATGGAAAGACTCAGCCACAGCCAAAATTCGGGCTCCGCGGGGGATCTCTTCGCCTTGCAAGCGGTCGGGGTAACCATTGCCGTCGTACCGTTCGTGGTGGTGACGCACGATTCGCGCAATCCCCTTCTCTTTCAAGGTCTCCAGGATCTTCGAGCCCCAAGTCGCGTGGCTCTTCACGGTTTCGAATTCCTGCTCCGTTAGAACTGTGGGCTTACGAAGCACTTCCTCGGGCACACTGATTTTGCCGATATCATGGACAATCGCCGCCAGCGTGATATCCTGAATCTCCGCCTCAGGCAGACCCTCCTGACTAGCGATTTTGGTCGCCCACCATGAGACTTCCTCGCAATGGCCGCGTGTGTAAGGGTCTTTGGCTTCGATCACTGAAGCCAGGGCCTCGATCGTGTCAAGGAGCGGCGTTGTCCTCTGCTCAAATTCTCGCTGTACTGCGCGCAAGCCAGCATCGAGTGCCATACATCCCTCCCTCTGCCCTTGCCCTACTGGGCTTGGACTGCCGGTATCTTCTTGATTTGCTCTCGGCGTTCCATCCCGCCTGGTCTAAGAACTAACTCTCTCCCTTGTGTCCTTCGATCTCTATTCCTATTTTCGGCTGAACGAAAGAGAGAAGTGAGGGAAATAAACGACGACTCGCCGCGGGACGGCGGGGGATCAAACTGGGTTGGGGAATTTTTCACCGGCGGGGAGAAACCAATAGCTAACGATCTCCGTCTGACGCACGGACTCCGTCCCTATCGTCAGAATCCAAGGCTGGAGGACAGCGCCGTTTCAATCCGAAGGAAATCTAAGCTGCCGCTTGCGCAGCAACTGCGGATAGTCATGATTCCAGCAGCACCCCAGGCAGCGTTCGCATAGGAACCGGACACAGTCGTACTCCAAAGCCGGAGAGTGATTCCGTTTTCGAGTTTGTTGGTTCCTGTCCGGGGGCGGAACACCGCCCGGGAATGGCTGTTCGATCCTGACTACCTTCCTAGCAATCAGCGCGTCGAATCTAGAACTGAACTCGCAGCTATTTCCGAGTGTTAGCCTCAATCTTGTCTAAGATAGCCATGAGCTTATTCGTTTTGCGAATGTAAATCGTGGGAACATAGATCGCGAGCAAAGCAACGATCACAATACTTGCAAAAAGCGCGGTCGCAGACAACTCCATAGTGGCCTCCGGTCGAAGTAGAGTAGAATCTTGCGGGATATGTATACAACGAATTAATGGCTTGAGCAACAAGTAAATTGAGGTTTCATTTGCATGGTGCACTTTCGCGACAACGCAAAAAACGACTCGAAGTGGTTCTTGACGAGCCAGGAACGCACCGGCCGCCCCTTCTTGTGCCAAAACCAGCTTCGATTCTCGCCCGAAAAGCGCGGGTGATCAACGGTACTAAAGTAGGGTATCGACCCGATGAGGTGTGCACAACTCACAGCACGCCATATTTCAAATACACCTCACGAAGCGACTTGCCCTCGAGGAGTTCGTTGCGAGAGAGGTTCTCTTTCTGCACCTTTTCCTGCGCCTTCACTAAGACCGCCTCCTCAACCTCGTTGGGCACCACGACGATGCCGTCAAAATCGGCGAAGATCAGATTGCCTGGCTTCACCAGCACGTCGCCGCAGCGGATGGGCACATCATAGGCAACAACCATCCCGCGTCCCATGGAATCAAGAGGACGAATGCCGGAATAGTAAACGGGAAATCCCATTTCGATGATCCGGTTGCAGTCGCGGACCTGGCTGTCGCAAACGCAGCCTACGGCGCCGTTTCTTTTCGCGACGGTGCTCATCAATTCGCCCCAAGGCGCGTTTGTCCCGGCATAATCGGTTGAATGTACGACCACGTCCCCGGACCTGAGAGAATCCACCGCTTCGATTTCGAGTCCGTAGGGATCAACCTCGTTGATGTAGTCCGTCTCCATCCAGCGAAGGGTCCGGGCGTGGCCGACGAACCCGCAGTTCTTTCGGTCGGGTAGCAAAGGGCGCAGCCGATGGTGCATGGCTTGGTTGCGGTAACCGAGGCCATCCAGAATGTCGCACACCGCGGCGACGTACAGATTCGCGCGAATGAACTTTTCGATTTCAGTGTCGCTGGCAAACATACGCGGCACCCCCCCAGCTCGTATATTCGGTCACTAAGATTCGCTAAAATCGATCATGATGGGCCGCTCGCGGAACCCGCGTGTTCTGATGGCGCAGTAAATCAATCCTGCCGTAAACCAGACTCCTCCCGTGATTTTAGCGGGCGTCTTAAGGCCCAGCCAAATCCAAAGGCAAAACACGAATCCGATGAGAGGCATCACAACGTCCGCGAACCATCGCCGCTTGCGGCCCGGCTGTTGCACGATGGCGAATTGCCAGAAGGTGGCAAAGTTCACTCCCATGAACGCCAGGAAAGCGCCGAAATTCAGGATCTCACCCGCCTGCTCGTAACTGACAAACAGTGTTCCAATATACGCCACAATTCCGATCAACCAGATGTTGCGGGTAGGCGTATTACGCTTGGGATCAAGGTATGCAAAGAGCTTGCGCGGAACCACGTTATCGCGTCCCATGCCGAAGAGCAGGCGCGCCGCACCTACCTGGCCGGTCAGACCCGCGCCGATCGTGGCGAGGATCAACACTAAGCCCAAGGCCTGAAAGAGGAGCGGCCCTCCCACCCGGCTCGTCACATCCATAAAAGCTGTCTCGGTGTTATGGAAGGTCCTGTAGTCAGGCCAAACTCTTTGTCCAAGATAGATCTCCAAGCCTCCTACGATTCCGGTGAACAAGCAGACGGAGACAGTGGCCAGCATGACGTTGCGCTTGGGATTTTCGACGTCCTCTGCCAGAGTGGTGACACCGTCGAAGCCGATATAGGTGAGCGCAGCATAAGAAGTGGCAGTCCAGATAACCCGGATGTCGAAAGTCTTAGGATCGTAAAAGGGCTGGGTAGAAAAAACCCCGCCCCACCCCTGAAGGTGGAAAAGGTAACGGACCGCCAGGATCATGAAGATTCCAATTACCACGCACATGATCGTGAGAAGGATGACGTTGGCGCGCGCTGTGGCGCGGATGCCTCGCAGGTTCAGCCAGGTCATGATCCCCACGAACATCGCAGCCAGAAGAGCGTAGGGTATAAACGGGAAAAACCGTTGGATCGTGAGCGCACCGTAGATGCCGTTCAGGAGTGGTTGGATGAGGTAGTCAAGAAACATCGCCCAACCCGTGAGGAAGCCGAGATGAGGATTGAGACCGCGCCCGACGTAAGTGTAGGCGGAGCCGGCCGTGGGGTAGAGCGTCGCCATCCTCCCATAACTGACGGCCGTCAGCATCATGGCGATCATCGCAATCAGAATCGTGGTGACGAAGTGGCCGTGGGAGAGGACCTGCGCAACTCCAAACATGGGCACCGGCGCGATCGGCATAATCAGCACGATGCCGTAAAAGATCAGATCCCACAACGTCAGGACACGCCGCAGGCGCGGGACCGGGGCGCCGGTTTTTGCTGCACTCGAAGCCGAGGTGTCGCTCAAGTAACGCTCCCAAAATATCGACCGCTCAGGGTCGCAGGTCTGCAAGATGTTGCAGGGTCAGCCTTGGCGGCTGCGCGCGGGCAGCCACAAGCGCGGCCCTGCGACGAAAATCTTCAAAGCTCGTGACGGTATTTCGACAAGAGTTCCGCTCCAGATTCCGTCACCCTTAGGACGTATTCGAGCCGCATGCCCCACCGTCCTTCGAAATACATTCCGGGTTCAAGTGCAATGATCATATTGGGCTCCAGGGGGATATCATTATAAGGAACAATCCGCGGTTCCTCATGCCAGCTTATACCCAGGCCGTGACCCGTGTGGTGCGGATAGCTTCCTCCGAGCTTGGCCACACCGCTTCGCACCTGGCGGTCGAGATCGCAGGCCCGAAGCCCCGGGCGTACAGCCGCAATCGCATCTGAGAGGACACTCGCCAAGCCGTCAAACGCTGCTTTGTATTCCTTAGAGGGTTCGCCGGCGCAACAGGTGTTACAACTGTCGCCCCAGTACCCGAAATGTCGAGGAACCAAGTCAACGATGAGCAATTCTCCGGGCTCAAACTTCCGAGCGGTGGGCGGACCTCCCATGAGCGCAGTGCGGGGGCCCGAAACCACATCCGCAATGATCGGAACCCTGCCTCCTTCCCTGAGTTCCATAGCTTGGCGTAGTGCGGTGAAAATCTCAATCTCGGTACGGCCCGCTGTTGCTTGCTGCTTGGCTATACTCTGGCCGAGGTCACACAAGGCCAGCGCTGCGCGCATAGTTTGGATTTCTTCCGCGTCCTTCACCATGCGAAAAGTTGAGAGGGCATCTTTGAACGAGCAAAACTCCAGTTGGGGACAGTTGGAACGCAATGCGTCGAGGAGCGCAGCGGGGATATCATCCGGCTCGATGGCGACCTTGCTTCGCGGAAGCGGCCGCAACTTCGCCGCCAGTTTTGCGGACAAGTCCTGGAGCGCGAACATGGGCCTTTCAATGATGTAACTCGAGAAACTCTCCCGCGATACGGTCCCCGCAATGCCATCTCCGGGTTCCATGTCTGCGAGGTACAAAGCTGGTTGCTCGCCGCGAATCCAGAGGAATACTCCTAGCAGCGGAGTCATGGGAGAGGGTTCCAGTTCCACCGTGGCTTGGTATCCCGTGAAGTAGCGGAGGCTAACGAAGGAACTGAACAGAGCATGGTCGATGCCGTTTTCTTGAAGAGCCGTGGACAGTCTTTCGAGTCGATCTATGACCATGAGTGGCCTTTCAGCGAAGAGTCGTCAAATTCTGACTCCTGACTTCGAACCGCCGCCCCCTAGCTCGTTGGAGGCAAACCAACCCCAATGCCGCCGCTCACCTCTACGGTCGCGCCGGTCATGAAGGAAGCGTCCTCAGTGGCCAGGAATACCGCAACCCGGGCAACCTCTTCAGGTTGGCCGATGCGCCAGAGGGCGTGGAGCTTTCCGGCGGCCTGCCTGGCCTCGGCAGGGTTCGGCTGAACCTCGAAGTATCCCCAGGCCAGACCCGCGTCGATGTATCCCGGACAAATGCAGTTCACTCGAATTCCTTCTTTGCCGTGGTCGATGGCCATAGCCTTGGTCAAGGCGATGATTCCACCCTTGGTGGCGCAGTAGCCCGCGCACATCGGTTCAACGAAGAAGCCGTTCACGGAGGCCATGTTGACGATGCAGCCTCGGGTTTTTCTTAAATGGGGGATACTATACTTTGAGCAAAGAAAGACACCGCCTAAGTTGATGTTGATTTCTCGAGTCCACTCCTCAAACGTAGTATCCTCCACGGTCTTGTTAACCTGGATGGCGGCATTATTGAACAGCACGTTGATCCGTCCGAAAGTTCGCAGCGTCTGGTCCACCAGGGCCTGGACCGATTCAGGATCCGACACATCTGTCTTAACTGCGAGAGCCGCTCCTCCCGCGGACTTGATCTGTCTCGCCGTTTCCTCTGCCCCCTCCAAATTTATGTCAGCAACCACCACCAGGGCTCCCTCCTTGGCAAACTCCACGGCGCTGGCCCGTCCGATGCCGGATGCGGATCCGGTGATGATCGAAATCCGACCTTCAAGCTTCATGCTCGATCTCCTCTTTTCAAGACTGCACAACAACCGTCATCGCAGTCGTCCCAGCGCTCCCTTCCAGTTTTCCGGCGCGTGATATACAGTGGCGCTGATTTCTACCGTGAATTCCTCCCCAGCCCCAAGTGTCCGGCTGGTCTTCTGTTCGTAGGCCTGCGCGAGATTCACCGGAACGCTTGTCCAGGGCTCGAGGATGACGTGGTGGTGGCCGCGCCATCCGCCGTAGTTAAGCCACATCCATAAGCATGGACACTGCTGGAGCGGAAAACGCAGCAGGAAACCTTCTCCGGAGGAGGAGTCCTCCACAGCGTAGACGCCCTCCGCAAGATCAACGGCGTAATGGCCAAAGCACAGGTTCGAGTCAACGTTTCGAACCTTATTCATTTCCGACCTGCCCGCCTCCGCCTCCAGAATCGGCCAGTCGTAACGCTGTCCCGGCGCACCCCACCCGGGCTGGTTGCATTGTGCAATTATGCCGTGCTTGGCGGGAACGTGCAGAACCGTGTGCTCGTTGATGGCGAGGGCGGGATGAGTCCCCCAAATAAAGTCAACCCGCATCGGGCCAAGATTGGTAATCCGATAGTGGATCCGCACAACCGGAGACAGTCCCTCGAGCGTCACCGTCTTAACGGCTTTGACGGGGCTGATGGGGCCGAAGGCCGATAATTGCGCCTCGATATCTTTCCCACGTCGCCTGACGGCATCGACACTCCAGTGCACTGAACGCAACTCGCCCAGGTTCGGGTATCGTTGCTCCCCGAGAACACATTCGTCGCAAGTCGGAAAGGCATCGTCCCAGCCTCCGCACCAGTAGTTGTCGAAGTCCGCTTCCACGGGATAGGTCTGGGGAGGAATCCTCGGGTTGTGCCACAGAAAGTTCTTTCTCGTAGGCTTCCAAATTAGATCATAGATCTTCGCTCCGAGGTCGGGAAGCAGGCGGACTTTGAGCCAGCGGTTTTCGAGATCCAGTGTCGTTAAGGATCCCAGTCCGTTTTTGCGAAGTGAGTGCGATGCCATATCAATCGGTTCGGCAGGTGTCATCCTGAGCGCAGCGAAGGATCCCCGCAGTTGCTTCTCGGTCCAATGCATTGACTCGAACTGCCGAGATCCTTCGCTTCGCTCAGGATGACGCCCTTGCCATTCCCGCACGAAAGGCCGGCCACAAGGGCCGCCCCTACACGGTGTAGGCCTTGAGCGTATCCGCGTTAATCTCGATCCCCAACCCAGGCTTGGTGGGTACAGCTACCTGGCCGTGCACGACTTTGAAAGGTTCGGCCAAGAGTTCCCGCCGCAGGGCTGAGTCCGTCACCGAAAACTCCAGAAACGCCGAGTTGGGTATCGCGGCAATCAAATGCAGACAAGCCGCCACCAGCACTCCGGTTCGAAAGGCGTGGGGCACACACAAGCGATTGACTTCCTGGGCCATGTAGGCAATACGCTTCGCTTCGGTAAGTCCGCCCACGCGCGAAATATCGGGCTGGATCACATCCAAATGCGCATCCCAAATCAGGCGGCGGAACGTCCACCGGCCCACGTCCTGTTCCCCCGCCGCAATGCGCAGCGAAGTAAAATCGCAAAGGCGCCGATAATCCTCGATCGCTTCAGGAGGAAAAGGCTCTTCCATCCAATAGATGCCCAGAGCTTCGAATTCTTTGGCGGCTTGCATGGCCATCTTCAAGGTATACCCGTGGCCGATATCGATCATCACCTCAACGTCGGGCCCTGCGGCGGTTTTTGCCGCCGCTGCGAGTTCGACATCTCTTCGTACATCTTTGCCGAGCGGGCCGTAGCCGAATTTCATGGCGGTGAAACCCTGCTCGGCGTAACGGCAGACCAACTCCGTTACTTCCGGTACGGTCTCGGGCATCAACATACTTGCATAGGCACGAACCTCTTCACAGAAACTTCCCCCCAGCAGTTTGTGAACGGGCATGCCAACCGCTTTGCCGAGGATGTCCCAAAGCGCCATATCCACGCCGCTCATTGCGTGGACAGCCACGCCCAGCCGCCCGTAGTAGTTCGTCTTCCGGTACATGCGTTCCCAGATCTGCTCGATGTCGAAGGGGTCCATTCCGAGCAAGACTTCGCGCAGTCCGTAGCACGTGCCGTGCGACATTTCCGCATTCACGACGGCTTTGCCGACCTCCGGAGAAGTATCGACCTCTCCGTACCCTGTTATGCCTTCGTCGGTCTCGATGCGAATCAAAAGGTCATCCTGCGTTCCGTCTGCGACGGCTTGGCGCTCCGGCAGACGCAAGATGATCGCCTCCACACCGGTGATCTTCATAGGAAGCACACCTCTCGCAAGCTTCGTTCCACTTCCAGCAATGGCCCCGCGGCTCCACCCCGGCTAACAGCTTTCGGTGATCCCAAGTATAATAGCTGTGCTGGGGACTTGAGTGTCAAGACTCTCAAGCTCAATTTAGGGTTTTTGGTTCAAAAGGTTGAACGCATTCGAATGGCGGAGGACGGCCATGGCTACGCAGAGAACTTATCTGGTCCCATCGACGATGCGAGCGATGAGGGTATTGGAATTCCTCGCTCACTCGAAACGCGGCGCTTCCGTCTCCAACATAAGCCGCAGCCTGGCGCTTCCTAAGAGCTCGACGTTCATGCTGCTGAAAACGCTTGAGCAGGAAGGCTACTTGCAACGGAGCGCCTGGTCCGGCAAGTTTTACTTTGGCGTCAGGCTCGTTCGTCTCTGCCGGAGTGCCTTGGCCAATCTCGACCTGCGCGAAGTGGCGAGGCCCTGGCTGACGAATCTGATGCGGCAGACCGGGATCACCGTGCACTTGGCCGTCTTGGAGGGCAGCGAGGCTGTCATCATCGACCGGATCTCCCCGCCCGGGTCGACCGCCGGCGCCGACTGGGTGAGCCGCAGGCTGGATGTCAATTGCACCGGAGTCGGCAAGGCCCTGGCAGCCTATCTTCCTGAAGAGCAATTCGAACGATTGATCACCTCCCAACGTTTTGCCCGGCATAATGACAACACGATCGTTACCGTTCCTGGCTTGAAGAAAGAGCTGTACAAGGTCCGTGAACAAGGTTACGCCCTGGATGACGAGGAGGACGAGATCGGCGTGCGGTGCGTCGGAGTACCCATCCTTGACAGTAATCAACAGGCCTTCGCGGCCATCAGTCTTGCCGGGACAACACAACTTATTCCCCTCGAGCGAGTCGCTAGCCTGGCGGACTCGCTGAAGCAGACCGCTTCGGAGATTTCCTTCCAAGTCAGGTCTCCGCATGGCGAGGAATTTGGCGGAACCGATGCGTTCGATTCGCCGGTGCCGTCGGAGGCCTCGTGATTCCATCTCGTACCAAACCCCGCCTTACTTAAGGGAATCGGCTGGCGCAGAGCGAAGCTCTGCGTCTTCGTTGATTGGAATGCTGTCAAAACGCAGAGCTTCGCTCTGCGCCAGCCTCGGCTTTTTTGTTCAACCCAATGAACGCGCCACGCCTGCCTAGCGGAAAGCCACTTGACTCTCTGCCCTTTCCACGGCGAATGTGTAAGGAGAGGGCTTGGATTTCGTTTACAGAGCGAAAGGCTACAAACCGCGCGTTTCCCGGGCGCTTCCGGAGAACAGGAGCAATATCATGACGGACAGAACTCACATTCAACAGGCGACTTTTGTCGACCGCCTGCATCTCGTCTACACTGCCCTTGCACTGGTCGCGGTGGCGCTGGCTTTTGCACCAGCCGCTCGAGCCAGCATCACCGGAAGCATCTCTGGGATCGTGACCGACTCGAGCGAAGCAGTCATCCCCGCCGTAAAAGTGGTGGCCTTGAACACGCGGACTGGGGTGAAGGATACAACCACCACCGACTCTCGCGGCTTCTACTCGTTCCCGTCGCTGCCGATTGGCGCGTATGAGATCCAGATCGAGAAAACCGGCTTCCAAGGGTACAAACAGACCGGCCTGGTGATTGACGTGAACAGCGCGTTGCGTGTCGACGCCACGCTCCAGGTAGGCTCGGTTTCGCAGGAGGTCACCGTCTCGAGTACGGCCTTGCACGTCGAAACGACAAGCACTCAGCAAGGGGAGGTCATCACCGGAACGCACATGACGGGCCTTCCCCTGAATGGCCGCAGCTACACGGACCTGCTTGCACTGCAACCGGGCGTCGCCCCGCAACCCTCGGGAGAAGCCACCATTTACACCAACTCGTCCACGCCGGTCTCCGGCAGTCTCAGCGCGGGAGGGCTCTCGATTAACGGCCAGAGGGAGACGGCCAACGGCTTCACGGTGAATGGCGCGGACGTCAACGAATCGCTCTACCAGGACACCAGCGTCATTCCCAACCTCGACTCGATTGCCGAGTTCCGCATCCTGACCGGAAATTTCAACGCCGAGTACGGGAATTACAGTGGCGGCCAGATCATGGTCGCCACGAAATCCGGTACCAACCAGTTCCACGGCGATGCGTTCGAGTTTCTGCGCAACGACGACTTCGATTCCCGCAACTTCTTCTCCCCCACCCGCGGCTCGTTCAAGCAGAATCAGTTCGGCGCGACGCTGGGCGGGCCGATCCGGCGCAACAAGGCGTTTTTCTTTGTGGACTATCAAGGAACCCGCAATATTATTGGCCAGGATACGGGTGACATCCTCGTGCTTTCGAACCAGGATCGCATGGGCAACCTCTCGGACGAGGCGGGCTCGTTTTATACGGTTGGCTCGAACGGCCAGATCGCACCCAACGTAGTCAGCGGACCGTATTGGGCGCAACAGTTGTCGCAGACGCTGGGCTACCCGGTTTCTGCCGGCGAGGCGTACTACGTCCCCGGATGCACCACATCCTCCCAGTGCGTCTTCCCCAACACGACCATTCCGCTCTCCGCCTTCTCCGCGCCAACTCAACACCTCTTGCAATACATTCCGCCGCCTAACAACGGTCCGTACTTCACTTCCTCGGCCTACAATGAGACGCTGCGGGACGATAAAGGCGGCATTCGAGCCGATGTGAACACACGATTCGGGATGCTGTCCGGCTACTACATGCTGGATGATTTCACGCTGGTGAGTCCCTATGCCACCTCCAGCATTCCAGGGTTCGCGGACCAGACCGCAGGCAGGGCTCAACTGGCGGTGCTGAGTCATACCAAGTCGTTTGGCGCCGCGGCCATCAACGAGTTTCGCCTGAGTTTCATGCGGAACTCCGTTTTTCAAAACGAACCGGTTCCCGGCCAGGGCGTAGGCCCGTCGCTGAGTTCGCTCGGATTCGTCGTGGGCGCCAACACGCTGGGCATCGTTCCCATCGACCCGCAGTACGAGGGCGTTCCCCCCATCGGCCTCAATGAGTTTGGTTTTGGCGTGACAGGGCAAGTGACGAGCACTCTGGACACCATCTCCCAAGTGCAGGACAACTTCAGCAAAGTGACAGGCACCCACACCCTGAAGTTCGGGGCGAACTTTCACTATGATCAGGCGAACCTTGACTTTCCCAACGCGGAAGGCGATGGGGCTTTCAGTTTTGCGGGCACGGAAACGGGCTCTGATTTTGCCGATTTTCTGATTGGCGCTCCTACCGCTTTTACTCAGGGCACGCCGGAGCTTGGTCCGACTCGCATGCACTACATCGGACTGTACGCTCAAGACAGCTGGCGCGTGCGCCGGAATCTGACCTTCAACTACGGTCTGCGCTGGGACGTCAGCGCATTTCCCTACGCCACCAATAACGAGATCGCCACTTTGATCTACGGCGAGCAGTCGCAAGCTTTCCCCGACGCGCCGCTGGGCCTGGTCTACCCGGGAGACCCGGGGGTTCCACGAACCATGGCTCCCACCGGCTATCACAATTTCGCTCCTCGGCTCGGTTTGGCTTATTCGCCCAGCTTCTCCAGTGGAATCCTCAGGAAGATAACAGGCGGGCCGGGCAAGAGCAGCGTTCGAGTCGGCTACGGCATGTTCTACACCGAACTCGAAGGCGTGAGCTTGCAGATCGGCCAACCGTTCACTCCTTACGGCTTGTATTACTACAGCCCGCTGCCGCCGCTTTTCGCGACGCCCTACGTCGACCTCGCCACCGGCAATAGCGAAGGCCAACGCTTCCCGGGCGCCTTCCCGCCGCCGCCTTCGCCCTCGCACCCCGACACGAACGTCAACTTTTCTAACTTCGAACCGGTCTCGAGTGAGCCGGTGATCTATCATGGCAACAAGCTCCCTTACACCGAGTCTTACTCGCTCTCTCTGGAACGACAGTTCGGCTCCGATACTCTGGTTGGGCTGACGTATGCGGGCGCTCAAGGGCACCGATTGATTGTCGGGTTGGAATCCAACCCGGGGAATCCGGCCCTCTGCCTGAGCTTGAGCCAGCCAAGCGAGGTCATGCCCGGGACTCAACCCTGCGGGCCGTTTGGTGAGGACGGGACGTATTACCCCGCTGCGGGCGGCGTGGTGAACAGCACGCGCCCAGTGTACGGGCCGAACATCGGCAGCGATGCGTTTTACGACACGATGGGCAACTCCAGCTACAACGCGCTGGAAGCTACCGTCCGGCACGCCTCCGAGCGCGGCGAACTTCTTGCCAGCTACACTTTCAGCAAGGCCATGGATAATAGTTCTGGACTGGGGGATCAAGTCTACCCGTTCAACTACAAGGTCTCGAAGGCGCTTTCCGCGTTCGACACCACCAATAACTTCGTGGTGAGCTATACCTATGGCTTGCCTTTTGACCACTGGTCCCGCAGATCGAGGCTGGCGGGTGGTTGGAAGCTGTCGGGTGTAACTCGCTTCTCGACGGGATTTCCCGTCGGCTTGAGCGAATCGGACGACAACTCGCTGCTGGGGACAAGCGGCTCCGGCATCGGGGGCGAGGTGGACGTGCCGAATTATACGCCGGGGAGCCTTAACCGCACGAATCCTCGATCCGGGCTTCCTTACTTCAACACCGCGCTCTTCTCTCCCGAGGCGCTGGGGCAGTTCGGCGACGCCAACCGCCGCTTCTTCCATGGTCCTGGTCTCAACAACTTCGACCTGGCGCTGCTCAAGGAACTGCGCTTGACCGAAACGAAGAGTTTCGAATTTCGCGCCGAGTGGTTTAATATCTTCAACCATGCACAATTCGGGGCGCCCAGCGGCAACGTGAACAGCTCGATTTTCGGCTTGGTGACCTCCGCGAACGCGCCTCGCATCGGGCAGATGGCGATCAAGTTTTTCTTCTGAGCCAACACCATTCGTCTTGCTGACATTACAGGGTGAACAATGTTCAATTCTCGATGCGTTCCATGCGTGTTTTTGATCGCGCTTTGCACTCTTCTCCCGGCCCGCGCGCAGGACCAGCAGGCCAGCGCGCGAATCACCATTGACCCCGCGCAAAAGTTCCAGGAGATCCAGGGGTTCGGCATCAATTACACCGGCCCGTATTTCCGCAACGATCAGAAGGCGACGTTTGACACATTGATCGACGATCTGGGTGTGACGATGTTCCGCGTGGTGGTTTACCTGGTCTACTCCAACTGGGAGGAAATGCCGGGCGCCAAGGACTGGGAGTATTGGAACGATCGCTACTCCACGCCGATATTCGATGCGTCCTGGAACGGTCTGCGGTACTTGAACTCGCGCGGCATTCGCCCCATGCTGGCGCTGATGGGGCCGGTGCCCGATTGGATGACCGGCAAGAATCCGCCGCCACCGAAACACGCGGTGTGCCAAACCAAGGTTCCGCCCAACTTGCAGGGGTATCTGAGCCCGGCCCACTATGACGACTTCGCCGAGGAAGTCGGCACGATGGTGGAATACGCGCGCATCCAGGCGCATATCGACTTCGACTACTTCAGCCCCTTCAACGAGACGGACTGCTATCCTCCGGAAGGTCCGCGAATCGACCCTGACGAAGCGCCGAAGGTTCTCGAGGCCGTGGCGCAGCGATTGAAGAAAGAAGGGCTGGGAGATGTCCAGTTGGCTGTTGCCGACAATGCGATTATCACCAACGATTATACCGATCCTATTCTTAAGGACGAGGAGTTGATGAAGCAGGTCGGCGTCTTCACCTTTCATACCTACGGCGAAAACTCGATCGGCGCGCAGGTGGACCGGGTGAAAGCCAGCAAGTACGCGCGCGTTCCAGTGTGGCTGACGGAGTACGGCGACTTGAATGACGAGGACAAGACCTTCGAAAACCAGTGGAAGAATTTCTCGCTCAAGTCCAACCGGCGCGCGCTGACCGCACTCAATCAAGGCGCCAACGCCTTGTTCTACTTCGACGCATTTGACGATTACGAAGAGTGCGCCCGGCGGCTCTGCTTTTACGGCCTGTTCCGCAGCGCCAGCCATGTCTACTCCCCGAAGAAGAGTTATTACGCCACCCGGCAGCTCTATCACTTCGTGCGGCCCGGCTGGCGCCGGATTGCTGCCACGAGCGAAGCCCCTGGCCTGATTGTCTCGGCCTTCCAGGGCCCGACGCCGGACGCGCTGGTATTGGTCGGAGTGAAGGAAGGCGGCCCGGGCCATTTCGAAATCGATCTGCCGCAGACCGGCTCGACGCCTGCGAACTGGGATCTCTACGAGACCACCCGCGAACTCAATTGTCAGAGAGTCGTGACCGTTGCCGTGCACGATGGCCGCGCGGAAATCGACCTGCCCGCGGAGGCAGTGTTCACGCTGGTGGGGAAGTAGGGGGACGGCTTGCCGTCCCCGCAGTTCCGCTGGTCCCGACGAGGGTAGGGCAAGCCCTACCCCTACGACCCCGCCGCTGTCATCCTGAGCGAAGCGAAGGAATTCCGCAGTCGGTTCTGCGGTTCGCGAGTCATAAAGAACTGCCGAGATCCTTCGCTTCGCTCAGGATGACAAGAGCTCGTCATGGTATCGAGTGCGCGTCTTTCTTCAACCGCTCTTTGTCACCCCACACGGATTCCGTGTGGGCCAGGATTTCTTCCGGGGTGAGCCAAAGCTGCTTCATTTTTCTCTGGCTATGCAATCGCGCCATATCGTTGAAGTGGGGCGAAGCAGGGTCCTCGGATTCTCCATACGGTAAAAGGCTCCAAGCCTGCTTGGGCGAACCTTCCTCGACCACCAGCAAGTGTCCCCAGCCGTCATCGCAGTGAATCGTTCCGTCTTCAGCCTGAGGGCCGTCATCGGGATGGAGCACGTCAAACACGCCGGTCCCATCCATCGGGAACGTGCCGCCGCGCTCGACCACGTTGACCCTGCCCCAAGGGACTTCCGCTTCGCCGAAATCTTTGCGAATCCGCCGAATTCCCTCCCCCAAGGCGTTGAGCGCCATGGCCTGCTCCTCAGGTGAATCCAAGTCGATCTTGTAGCGTGCATAGGCTAGAAATCTCCCCAGCCGGGCGGCCGAAAAGAGATCGCGATAGGCCTGGGCCCAGAAGTAGAGGTAAGTCTCAGCGGCGGAATCCGCGGCCGAACGGCGGTCCCAGCCCTTCAGAGTCTCGACTGCGCGGCGAACGCGCGCATCGCCCGCCTCGCCTGCGCGCTTTCCCAGCCCTCGCTCGAGCAAAGGAACGATCACGTCAGCAGGTACGACATAAGTGTCGTACGCCAGCGCCTTCATCTCGTCCAAGCTGAATTTCTTATCCTGCGCCAGCACTTTGAGCAGCCGCTCCCCGCGCGGGTTCAAATCCTCCTGGCTGATCTCTGGCTTGGTCACGGAGAGCAAGTAGTAGGGGGCGGGGTCGAGCGGTTGGAGCCCGGAGTTGACGGTCGAGAGCCAGGGCGGATTGTTGCAGTTCTGGATGAAGCCTGAGGGCGGATTCAGCAATTGGGGGTACTTCTCGAGCGGGAAATACGGCCCCCATTCGGTCGCCGCGCTCCAACCCGGCACAGGCTTGCGCCAGTCGTAGCCGTCCGCGCGCTGGGCAACAGTAGCATTGTGCACCCAGTAGAGATTGTTCCGGTCCGTGTAAAGCAGATTCCAACGCGGCATGAGGTGCGAGGCAATGACGGCCTTGAACTCGTCCAGATTCCGCGCCTTCATAATGCGATAAAGGTTCGTCGAGTAGTTCACGCCCAGGTAGTTGGGCAGTTTCACCGCGTAAGCCCGGTGGTTCTCCTTATCGAATTTGACGATGGGCCCGTGGTGGGTGTAATAACAGGGCAGCGTCAGCGTTTCCATTCCGTTGGGGCCCTTAATGCGGAAGGTCTCGTTTTCGATCTTGATCTCACGCCAGCCGCCCTCGTACAGATATTGGAGCGAGTTTACGGGGTTGAGCTTCTCTTCATACACATCCGAAATGTTCGGCATGTTCCAGGTTGCGGACCAGGTGATCTTGTCGTTCAATCCGTCCAGGAAGAACGGGCTGCCGAACCAACTGATGCCCGCGGCGTCCAGCTTTCCGGGCGTGATCAGATGCGCCTCGTAATTCTGAAAGCGGTTGGCCCACGGCATGTGCGTGTGCTCGACGTGAATAACCCGGCCGTCGGAAGATTTGGCGGGGGCGATGGCAAACTGATTGGAACCCAGGTTGGGGAATGAATAGGGCAGGTCGTCAAGCTTGCTCAGCGCTTCATGAATGCTGTAGAAGCGAAAGTACTGGCTGCGCTCCAGCGCTTCCACGTCTTCCGCGGTGATGCCGTCGATCCAGGAGGGCACAGCGGCGCGGTGCTCCTCGATGTAGGCATTCACCCCGCGCGCGAAACTGGAGAGAATCCGGTAGACCTGCGGATCAATCTCATCGCGGTGTTCGACCACGGTCTGCCTGGTGCGCAACAGACGCTGCAAGTAGTCCCCGTCCCAGCGATATTCGTACGGAATGAATCGCAGGTACCCGTCACCGAAAACTGGAAAGCCCTGCACTTCCGCTCGCCGCCCCTGGGCGTCACGATACTGGATGAACATCTTCTCCAGATGGTCCTGCGCCTGAGCGTAGCCGTATCCGAAGAAAGTGGCTTCCTCCGTCTCGCCGACAATGTGGGGAACGCCATACTCGTCGCGATAGATGCTGACTTGGCCGGCCAGCGGATCGCGTGCCTGAAGACTCCACGGCAGCATCGCAAGGACCGCAAGAACAACGGTAGGCCATCGGGTTGTTCGTGTCATTCTGCAACCACCCTCTCTTCGAGCTTTGCGTGCTTTGGGGCTTGTCGTTACATCTCGATTTCCCTCTTCGCAACCCCGGCCGCGCCTCGAAACTCCACTTTGCTCGCTTCGTTGGCCGCTTCTGGCGTGCAGAAAGGTGTTCGTTTTGCGCACTCCATTTTAACCCAATCGTTCGTTTTCAAGGGCAAGCCCTACCCTACGGAACGCGGGTTCAAAATCCAACGAACGAACCGGGAATGTTGATGAGAACAAAGGACGGCTCACTTTGGCAGATAACCAACTGCGAGACCTCGAGCTTGGCGGGGCGTTCGTTGTTTGCTCCCTCAAAACAAAAATTCGGTCACAAAGCGCTCTCCCAGGGGAGAGGGTGGACCGCGACGGCGTTTTCATCAGCCGCCGCGGGCCGGGTGAGGGGTTGGTTCCGGGCCACGCAGACATTCTTTCCCTCTTTCCTCTCCTGTAGCTCAGAGTCCTGGCGTGCCTTGGCGTTCCGCCGGAATTGCGGCGCAGTCAACTCAAGTTCTCAGTCTAGGCGAGGGAAAAACCCCTCACCCGTCACGCTCCGGCTGATGACACCGCCGGAGCCTGACACCCTCCCCGATCTCTGGGGTCCGATGGTCCGATCCGAATCGGACCCGACATCGGACTCCCCTC
>Ga0181532_10000346_pt1 | contig 48634 bp, 39 predicted proteins | sample PEATcosm2014_Bin_33_FD_119768 | JGI IMG/M metagenome (GOLD analysis project Ga0181532, IMG submission 119768) | Peatland microbial communities from MTU Mesocosm Facility, Houghton, MI, USA - PEATcosm2014_Bin11_30_metaG | ecosystem: Environmental > Terrestrial > Soil > Wetlands > Peat | place... | reverse complement strand
TTCCTTAGGGGCTACCTTCAGTTTCACATGTGCACACTTGGCCAGGAGAGGCGTCGCTCCCAGCAATAGTACCGCAAGGGACAAAACAAAGACCGTAAGCATTTGACGCAATGTTCGCATAGGGTTTCCTCTCTTGAGTTTGTCCTACCGACCCTACTTCGTCTTCGGAGTACGTCTTACCGACCCTGACTCGACTTGATCGAAGGGGATTAACCACGCACATTATCTCATTTTTTTCCCTGTAAATCAAGAAATTCTGTGCGCGAAAACCACCCCCGGCAGCCGGATCGGGGCTACAGTACCGCCGCACCCTCGGGCGGACGAGGCGGCCCGAAGCGTTGCCTCAATACGGCCATTTCCAACTCCAATTTGGAACAGAAGCCTTCACGCCCGAAAGAGGGCAGTTTATCGACTAAGAATGTCGAGGCTCCACGCCTCAGCGATTCCACCCCTGTTTCTCACTTGTTTGTCCGGGTGACACCGAGGGAGGACGCAAAGGCACGAGCAATAATGCTTTGCGCTTCTTCCTGAATCCTCCGCAAGTGATCCTCGCCGACAAAACTCTCGGCATAGAGCTTGTAGACCTCCTCGGTTCCCGACGGACGCGCCGCGAACCACCCGTGCGCAGTCACGACCTTGAGGCCACCGATGGGCTTGCCGTTGCCGGGCGCTGCGGTGAGCATTGCTTCGATTTTCTCACCTGCCAACTCGGTGGCATTCACCTGGACGGGGGTCAGACGTTCCAGAGCCGCTTTCTGCTCGGCGCTGGCAGGGGCATCGATGCGCTCGTAGAGCGGATCCCCGAACTGGCGGGTCAGTTCGCGATAGAGTTCTCCGGGGTCGCGGCCGGCGCGCGCGGTCATTTCCGCAGCGAGCAGCGCGAGGATGATACCGTCTTTGTCCGTGGTCCAGACGGTGCCGCGGCGGCGCAGGAAGGATGCACCGGCGCTCTCTTCGCCACCAAATCCCAGCGACCCATCCAGCAATCCCTCCACGAACCATTTGAACCCTACAGGCACCTCAAACAGACGACGCCCCAGGCTGGCGGTGACGCGGTCAATCATGCTGCTGCTCACGAGAGTCTTCCCCACGCCGGCGTCGGATCGCCAGTTCTCGCGGTGACGAAATAAGTAGGAAATGGCCACCGCCAGATAGTGGTTGGGATTCAGCAACCCGGCGCTTCGCGTCACGATCCCGTGGCGGTCGTGGTCGGTATCGCAGGCGAAAGCCACGTCATACCGGTCCTTGAGCGCAATCAAGCCCGCCATGGCGTACGGGGAAGAGCAGTCCATGCGGATCTTGCCGTCCCAGTCGAGGGTCATGAAGCGAAAGGTAGGATCGACGGAGCTGTTGACCACCGAGAGCGCCAGGCCGTAACGCTCGGCGATGCGCGGCCAGTAGGCTACGCCGGCGCCGCCCAGGGGGTCCGCGCCGATCGCCAAATGAGCGTCCCGAATCGCGGCCATGTCGACTGCGTTTTCAAGATCCTCGACATATTCGGTAATGTAATCGTGGGGGTGGGTCGTGGGCGCCTTCAGCGCCGTCCCGTAAGGGATTCGGGCGACTTCCCGCAGCCCGTCCGCCATTAAGACGTTGGCACGATCTTCAATCCAGCCGGTCGTGGACGTATCCGCTGGGCCGCCGTGGGGAGGGTTGTACTTGAATCCACCGTCCTCCGGAGGATTGTGCGAGGGAGTAATGACAATTCCATCCGCGAGCCCCGTCTTTCGCCCACCGTTGTAGCCCAGGATGGCGTGGGAGAGGACCGGCGTGGGCGTGTAGCCGCCGTCTTGATCGATCATGACCTCGACGCCATTCGCCGACAGCACCTCCATCGCGGAGGCAAAAGCGGGCTCCGAAAGGGCGTGTGTATCCTTGGCCAGAAAGAGCGGCCCGTCGATAGCTTGCTGCCGGCGATAACCGCAAATGGCCTGCGTAATCGCCAGGATGTGGCTCTCGTTGAAGGAGTCTGTAAAAGCGCTGCCTCGATGCCCTGAGGTTCCAAATGCCACGGCCTGCCCCGGCAGGGAAGGATCGGGTCGTCCCGTGTAATACGCGGTAATTAAACGCGGCAGGTTGACCAGATCCGAAGGCTCAGCGGGTTTACCCGCGCGCGGGTCCCGTCTCGCATCGCTCATCTTGCCCTCCAGTTAAGAGTGCTTGGACATGCAGCTTTGCCCTGAACTCGAAATTCTATTTTGCCAGAAAGGCCCCAGTCTGAAAATGTTCAAATTCTGAGTGCTGGAGCCTCTCAATACCCCTATCGTCATGTCATCCTGAGCGGAGCGAAGGATCTCAGCAGTTGTTCGTCAGTTGTTTGACCAAAAGGCCACTGCAGGGATCCTTCGCTTCGCTCAGGATGACAGCAGGTCGGCTCTATCCTACCTTCGCAGGCGGCCCAAAGTTCGGCGGAAGGTGCCTCGCTCGGGCGTTCAAACTCGATAGGCGCGCACGCGATCCATCAGGTGATTCGCAGTGTCGCGGTCAGGGACGTCTACAATTTTGTAGAGGACGCCGCCGGGCAAGCAGTGACCATCCAGAGCGGCTACGAACTCAGGGAAATGAGCCTGTACAACCAGAGGCAAGTCCCCCGTGCGTCTCTTGAGTTCGGCGAGCACCGAGAAGGATGTTGGGATGTCCTTGTCGTCCCCCAAAAAAACAGCCTTAAGACCGCGCAGGGATGACACAGCTTTGAGCAGATGCCGACCGTTGCCGTGAATGTGTAACACGCCGCCGTCAAATGCAGCGAAGATCCGCTCCACCGGTTCTCTCCCCCAGCGCTCGAAATAGTCGACGGTCGTCATATGGAAGGGATCGACGCTTTCGGAAATAATTCTCCCCGGTATCCATTGGACCATATTGCTGCACGTACCGCCCTCGAACAGGGGGATCTCATCAAAAAAGGTCTGCTGAACATCCAGATTAAGCTGATACGCGAAATCCACCGCCTGCCGAACGTAATCCGGATGGTCGAGCAGCTCAAGATAGGTTCGCGTGCCTCCAAAGAGCTCGAAGACGAAATTAAGGCTATCGATAAGGATGAAATGGCTGATGCCGAATTTGCACTCAGCGGCGCCGCGAAAGCAGCGCAACTCGCGGAGATAGAAGCGATAGACATCGCTCGTGTGATCAACAGAGAGTTTCTCGAGCTGGGTCCAGTCCTTGAAGATGGGCGGGACCATGGAAGAGATCCAGCCGTTTTCGGGATGAGCCATGAAGCGCACTTCGCCGCCCACCATTCCGCCGTAGAGGCCTTGATCGAGTTCGCTTAAGTAGGCTGCCGGAATCGAGTCGTCGAGGAGGGTGGCGCGTTCGGCCCAGAGGCTATCCCAAAAAGCGGCGCGCTCTTCCAGGGCGGGACATTCGGTGGGCCCCTCGGGATTACGCTCTGCAAACCGGCGTAGCGCCTGGGTGGGAATCTCCATGCAGGCCAAAATGCGGTCCTGCATCCGGTCTTCGTAAAGTCCGCGCAGCCGTTCCAGCCGCTCCCAACCACCCGAACAGTAACGCAACGGAAAGTCCATATTGTTCCTACACCTTCCAGTAGACGACGTACTTTTCTCCGAGCAACTTATAGAATGGGATCAGACTGATCTGCCGGCTTCCGGCTGAAACGCGAAAACTGGCGGGCCGGCCAGGGATCGGCTCCACCCAAACCAGAGGGTCCTTCGAGTTGGAGTTGATGTTGGGAACGGGCTCCGCATTGCCGGCGGGCGTGGGATCGTTACCTAAGTAGATCTCAGACTTGGCAAGGTCCCCGCTTCCCAGACGGCCGGCCAGCACTAGCGGTCCATACATCACAGCTTCGAGCGTCGGATCGCCGGCCAGCGCTTCGACGTGCAGCCCCATGGGCAGGCTGACTTCTACAAGGTCGCCATCCTTCCAGGTTCGGGCCAAGGTTAGATAGCTGCTTGGGCTAGGAAACTCGGGCAGAGCTTCGCCGTTCAAACTGATCTTTCCGCCGCGTGTTACCCAGTAAGGGATACGGACGTTCAAGTCCATCTCCACCGGCTTCGCCGTGTGAACGATCAGGCGTGTCTCTCCGTCCTCAGGAAAGTTGGTCTCCTGTACCCATCGGACGCCTTTTTCAGGCCAACTCAACTCGGAAGCGATGAACAAGTTTACAAACAACCCATGCTCGTCGTGAAAGTAAATCGTGTCGCCAAATTTGGCGTACTCCTCCACTCCCGTGCCGGTGCAGCACCAGAAAGAATCAAAGGGCGAGTGGAACGATTTCCAGTAGCCGCTGCCTCCCAGGGGCAGGTAATAACTCTTCAGCCCGTCGGCGTCCTGCGTTCCGAGGCGGCTATTAAAGAGGGTGCGCTCATAGTAGTCCATGGCCCGAGGGTCAGCGGTCCAGCCAAAAATGTGCCGGGTCAATTTCAGCATGTTATAACCGCAGCAGCACTCCTCTGTAGTCTTGCCGAGTTCGCCCGCCAACTCGCCGGGGTCGGTGCGCCAGTGCTCTTCGTTGCTCGTGCCACCCGTGCAATAGGCGCGCGCGCCGGTGATTTCCTGCCAGAAGAAGGAAGGGATTTCGTGGAAGCGAGGATCCCCGGAGAGCTCATAACGTCGCGCGGCGGCAATCATCTTCGGGATGTTGGTATTGGCGTGCAGGCCTTTCAACTCATCCCGGTGCGCCGCCAGGGGATCGAATACTTGCTTGTGATAGAAGCGGTCACCCACCTCGAGGTAGTGGGAGTTACCGGTTAACGCGTAGAGGTTGTAGAGCGATTCCATTGTGCCGCCGAATTCCGTTTGCATCACTTGTTGCATCTGCTCGTCGCTGAGCGGTTCGACCCAGCGCCCGATCCAGCCGGCCAGGCCTTCGGCAACTTCCAGGGCCTGTTGGTTCCCACAGTGAACGTACATATCGAGAAGGCCTGCCAGTATTTTGTGCAAGGTGTAAAAGGGAGCCCACACCGGTTTGCCATTCCGCAGGCGATCGAAAAACTCCTTCGGAAACGCGCTCAGATAACCGTCTCCAAGCGCCTGCTGGCAGCGCGCCAGTTGCTCCACCATGCCGATGCCCCGAGCCTTTAATTCATCGTCGCCGGCGCTGGCATACATCAGCGCGCAGGCTGAAAGATAATGGCCGCCCGCGAAGTGCCCTCGCAGTTCGCAATCGGGCTTTTCCCATCCGCCTAAAGGCGTGGCTGAAGAGGGCAGCCCGGCATTCAGTCGAAAGGTGTGCAACAGCCTCTCCTGGGGCAGTGACATCAGATAGCGACGATTGGCTTCCATGCCGTCCTGGAATAGACCCTTTCTGAGCCGAACTTGCGAGGTCGGAAAAGACTTGACCTTCCAGGCGCTCTTTTCCAGGCTCAGCACGCGTGCCTCCCGGCCGGCGTTTTCAGACATCGTCGTGCGAGGAATGCCGCTCGAAGCCGGATTTGGTACGAGCGCTGCTCCTGCCAGGGCCACGGCGGTGGTCGACACAAACTGCCTGCGAGTCATTCCATGGTCAGGTTCCATCACTGCACCTCCAGTAGACTGCTCTTCCTACCTACGACATAATGTCAGGTGAGATTAGAGCGGGCCCCATCAAAACGGGCTCTTCGTCATACCCCGGTCCTTTGTTTTCATAGACATTCCCGGTTCGTTCGTTCAAAAACGGCAAACGGGGCCTTGACGGTTCCCAGTCATCAGAAGCTGTGAAAAAATCGACGCTTGTCATCCTGAGCGAAGCGAAGGATCTCCGCAGTTTGCTGAGACTCAGTGATTTACGAACAACTACAGAGATCCTTCGCTTCGCTCAGGATGACACATTCCGAGTTCTTTCACAGCTTCTCAAAGCTGGGTAGTCACCGGCGTCAGGGCGCGACCCCTGGCCCGAGTCCGAATGCGGCTTCGGGTGGTTCCCGCGGGCCGCGCCGCACAACCTACCTTCCTCTTAGCATTCTAGCCTATTGAGTCGAGGTTGTCAAGAGACAGAATGTACGTTTTGCTTCCCTCCCGCCGCCGACTTATAATGGTAATTTTGGGCTGCACCTCAGAGCGCCGGCTGTAAGCAGGGCGAGCAGGGCAGGCATTCCATCAGGGGCCAAACGCATGGCTACAGGCCACAACCAAACGGGCAGGAGCATGGCGCCGTCCGCTGCCGCGAACGGTGGAGGCGCTCTAGGCGTCGACACAGCCGGGTTGCAGGGTGATGCGCCTCTGCCCACGGCGAGTGCGGAACCAGATCTGCTTTCCAGGGCCGGCGAAGTGGACTCTATCATCGTGCGTGGAGCGCGCGTCCATAATTTGAGGAATATCGATTTCTCCATACCTCACAACCGGCTGACAGTGGTCACGGGCCTTTCTGGCTCGGGCAAATCCAGTCTGGCTTTTGACACGCTTTATGCCGAGGGGCAGCGTCGTTACATCGAGTCTCTCTCTGCCTACGCTCGCCAGTTCCTGGAGCGCATGGAGAAGCCGGACGTTGATGAGGTGGTGGGGATCGCTCCTCCTGTGGCGATCCGCCAGAAGAACACCACTCGTAATCCTCGCTCGACTGTGGCCACAGCCACTGAAATCTACGATTATCTTCGGCTGTTGTTTGCGCGCGTCGGCATCACCACCTGCTACCAATGCGGCCAGGTCGTGCGCCGAGACCATGTGGATGATATCGCCGACCAGGTCTGCGCGATGGAACCCGGCCGGCGCTTTTACGTTCTCTTCGAAGTGAATTCGGGTGGGTCTTCGGCCGCATCGGAACCGGCGGCCCGTCACCCGGAGCGCAGCGATGCATCGCCGCAGTCGCCCTCTGGCCCCGCGGGCTCCGCCGAACTGCGGAGAACCTCTACTGCGTCCAGGATGACAGGAGCGCGCCCTCCGGCTCACACACCGGCACCGCCGCAGGAATCACTCAAGCCACGATTGTTTGCGCTTCGCCAACATGGATTCAACCGGCTTTACCAGGATGGGCATGTTTTCGAATTTTCAACCCCGGAGTCGCTGCTCGAGGTCGACTTCTCTGCGCCCGTCTACGTTCTGGTGGACCGGCTGGCATTGGCGACAGAGGTCCGCCAGCGGTTGATTGATTCCGTCGAGCTTTGCTTCCGCGAGGCCGGCGAGGCGGTGCTGGAGTTCCTTCCTGCGGAATCCGGGTCCGAAGGGGCACGCCAAGACGTGCCCGTACCGCCGGAGCGCCTGGTGTTCAGCGGGCGGTTTGAGTGCAAACGATGCAAGATCGCGTTTCAAGCGCCTGAGCCAAGCCTCTTTTCGTTCAACAATCCCTACGGCGCTTGTCCGCGTTGCCAGGGTTTCGGCAACACGATCGATTTCGATATGAACTTGGTGATTCCAGACAAGAACAAGACGCTGGCGGGAGGCGCAATCGATCCCTGGACGAAGCCGCGTTACCGCGTGCTTTATAACGACATGAAGCGTGCGGCGCGGGCCAAAGGGATTCCTCTGGATGTTCCTTACTTCCGCCTGGCTCCGGAAGAGCGGTTGTGGCTGCTCGAGGGCGACGATAGTTTTCCGGGCATCCGCGGGTTTTTCGATTATCTGGAAAGGAAGAAGTACAAGCTGCACGTGCGCGTGTTCCTCAGCCGATATCGCGGGTACACGCTTTGCCCGGAATGCCAGGGGGGCCGGCTGCGGCGCGAAGCCATGCACGTTCTTCTGGGCGGAAAGAACATTACAGATGTCTGCCGCCTGTCGATTCAGGAAGCCTACCCCTTCTTCAACGAACTCCAGCTATCTCCGGAGCAGCAGACGGTAGCTGACAAGGTGCTCGAGGAAATCCGCTCGCGTTTGAAATTCCTCTACAAGGTTGGATTGGAATACTTGACGCTCGACCGCTTGGCGTCCACGCTGTCAGGCGGCGAGTCGCAGCGAATTCAGTTGGCCACCGCGCTCGGTTCTAACCTGGTGGGTGCGCTCTATGTGCTCGACGAACCCTCCATCGGGCTGCATCCCCGTGATACCGGCAGGCTCATTGAAATCCTGAAGACCTTGCGCGACCTCGGCAATACGGTCCTGGTGGTCGAGCACGATCCGGAGATGATGCGCGAAGCGGACAAGATTCTGGACCTGGGACCGGGGGCAGGGGAGCAGGGCGGCCGCTTGGTGTACGAAGGTGATTTTCCGGGGCTCCTGGCCGACCCTCACTCGCTCACCGGCCGTTATCTGTCCGGCAGCCTCGAGATCCCCTTGCCGGCGGAACGCCGCAAACCCGGAAAGGCCTGGCTGCGCATTCGTGGAGCGCGCGAACACAACCTGAAATCGATCGACGTGGATATTCCGTTGGGGCTCATGGTGTGCGTGAGCGGCGTTTCCGGTTCCGGGAAGTCCACCCTGGTGCACGACGTTCTTTATAACGCCCTGCTTTCACGCCGTGGGCTGCCCGCTCCACGCGCACAGTACGAGCGGATCGAAGGCGATCAGCAACTGGCGGAGGTTGTGCTCGTGGACCAGTCGCCCTTGGGCCGGACGCCACGTTCCAACCCCGTCACCTATATCAAGGCCTTCGACTCCATTCGGGAAGTGTTTGCCGCGACGCCTGAGGCCCGCAAGCGCGGCTATTCACCTGGATATTTCTCCTTCAATATTCCCGGGGGCCGTTGTGAGACCTGCCAGGGGGACGGCACCGTCACGCTGGAGATGCAATTCCTGGCTGATGTTGAGCTGGTTTGCGAGGAATGTGGCGGGCGCCGTTATAAACCGAGTGTTCTGGAGGTGCGTTATAAGGGAAAAAATATTAATGAAGTATTGCATATGACGGTAAAGGAGACCCTGAGCTTCTTTGGCGGTCTGCCCAAAGTAACCCAGAAGATGCGGATACTGGACGAGGTCGGGCTCGGCTACTTGCGCCTGGGGCAGTCCGCCACCACGCTTTCGGGGGGCGAGGCCCAGCGCGTGCGCCTGGCAGCACACCTGGCCCATCAGGCGGTCGAAAACATGCTTTTCATTTTTGACGAACCGACCACGGGCTTGCACTTCGACGATATCAGTAAGTTACTGTGCGCGTTTCGCAGGCTGAACGACGTCGGTTCGAGCGTGCTCATCATCGAGCACAACATGGACGTCCTGAAGACCGCTGACTGGATCATCGACTTGGGGCCCGAGGGCGGTGATTCGGGCGGTTATGTTGTGGTGGCGGGACCTCCCGAAAGCCTGGTCAAGCATCCGCTCTCTTTCACCGGGAAATTCCTGGCCAAATACCTGCGAAGCCAGAAGGGGGCGAAGGTCCCGATAGATTACTAGCCCTCTCCCAGGGGAGAGGGTGTCCTGCTCCGGCGCGTTCATCAGCCGGAGCGGGACGGGTGAGGGGTTGGTTGACCTTGTGCCCGTGAGTTTATTGAGGTCTTAGGACGGACGCATGTGGAACGGCACTGCCGAGAGAATGAGCGATTCCGTATCCAACGAGAGACCCCTCACCTGTCGCACTCCGGCTGGTGAGAACGCCAGAGTGCGACACCCTCCCCCCAGGGGAGAGGGCTTTTCACACATCTCTGACGCTCGGTCTCCAGCAAAAGATAGAGTTCATGTTCAGCCCCGCGGGAGAGGGCGGTATTGGGAAGAGGCCGGCATCGTTTTCTGTCTGTGCTGTATTCTGCTGGCGCCGGCGACGGCCAAGGAAGGCCTGCTCCAAACACACGATGCTGACGTACCCACGCTTCTGCACACTGCCCAGGATGCCCTCGGAAAGAAAGACTTTACCGCTGCTGCGGAGGCTCTGAAACAAGTGGTTGCAGCCCAACCCACTTTAACCGCGGCCTGGTTCAACTTAGGCTACGCCTACACCGGACTGCATCGGCAAGAGGAAGCTGTCGCGGCGTACCGGAAGGCCGTGGAGCTTGACCCCAACCTTTTTGAAGCCCGCCTGAACCTGGGGATCCTGCTGATGCAGATGAATAATCCCCAGGCTGCTTTGGAACACTTGGAAAAAGCCGCGACTCTTAAACCGGATCATGTCCGAGCCCAACTCTACTCTGGGAGGGCGCTGGCCTTGACTGGCCAAGGGGAGCGCGCCGAAAAACAGTACCAGACGGTGTTGCGACTCGATCCCAAGCTGGCCGCGGCGCAGTACGACTTGGGCCAACTCTACCTGCAGCAGAAGCGCTACCCGGAGGCGCTCGGGTCTTTTCAAAGGGTTTCCGATCTGGACCCCGCCCTCTCCCAAGCTCAATTGGGCATGGCCTTGGCCGCGGAGGGACTGAAGGATATGGACAATGCGGGAACTCACTTCGAGCATTACCTTGCCACCCATCCTGAGGATCTTGATACCCGCTTTCATCTGGCGCGCTTGTACCTTGAGCAAGGCAAGAACGCGCAAGCGTACGAGGACCTCGAAACAGTCTACCGTGCGAAGCCGGACACTGCCGGTCTGGCCGCCGCTCTGGGAGACGTCTGCGCGCTACTGAAAAAGTATCCGGACTCTGAGAAGTTTTATCGCCAGGCGCAGCTCTCTGCTCCAGCGGACGCCGACCTGCACAGGGCTTTGGGACAAACCTTGCTGGAGGAGGACAAGCTGACCGAGGCAGAAGCTGAATTTCGAACGGCCTTGAAGGGCAATCCGCGGAGTCGTGAAGCGGCGGAAGGGCTGGCCTCCAGCCTCTATCTGCAGAAGCGTTATCAAGAGGCTATCCCTATGCTGGAAGCCCTGGTGCGTGCGTCCAATCCTCCTCCCATGCTCTTTTTCGCGCTCGCCTCCTCTTACGACAATCTGCACGTCGTTCAGAAGGCCCTTGACAACTACGAGCGATTTCTCCAGCTCTCGAAGGGTCAAAGCCCTGACCACGAGTGGCAGGCCACGCAGCGCGTCAAGCTACTCCGACACCAGTTGCAGAAATAGCTATAATACAGGTATGGTTTGGCGGACGCTTCTCGTGACCGGATTGCTGCTCGCCGGGGCCCTGGTCGCCCTCGCCGGCGCACCCTCAGGCCCCGCTTCGGAGACTGAAGAGCGTCTGCTGGCGCGGATTCAAAAAGAAGCCGATCCTGTAAAGAAATCCAAGTGCATGACTCGTTTGGCGCGGATCAAGCTGCAGCAGGCCATTGAAGCCTACGAGCATGGGAATATCCAGCAGGGCGTACAGTTTGCCCAAGTCTACCTGGGCAGGGTTAAAGATTCGTGGCAACTACTCAAGGACTGCGGGCGCAACGCTGCGCGTGATGTTCGCGGGTTCAAGGAACTGGACATCGAATTGCGGGAAGACGCTCGACTCGTCGATGACCTGCAGCGCCGAGTGTCCTACCTTGACCGTGGCCCCATCGAACAGGCGGAGAAAGAACTTGAGGTCGTGCATGCTGAAGTTATGCACGCGCTCTTTCCTGCGGCGCGAACGCTCGAGGCCACAAAACCTGCGGGCAAGACCGATTGAGACGTTCTCCGGAGGCGTCCTGTTGCGACTGTGGCGCCGGGAGGTCTTGACTGTGAAAACACCTCTCATGCCGGTTATCGGGTTCTTCCTGCTGGCCACCGCTCCGGCAACCACGGCCCTGGCGCAAAAGCCGGATTACGTGTCCGATGCAGAAGAAGAGAAGATCCGTGATGCCCAGGAACCTTCCGCGCGCATCGAAGTCTACCTTGTCTTCACCCAAAGCCGTCTGGACCGAATCGCGTCGTTTCGCAGCAAGCCGATGGATCCCCAGTACGACAACGGCGCCTATATCGACCACTTACTGGACGAGTACATTTCGCTTACCGACGATCTGAAGAACTGGATCCAGGATCAATACGATCACAGGGGCGACATGCGCAGAGGACTACGGAAGGCGTTGGAAATGGGTCCCAAACAGCTCGAGGACTTGCGTCGAATTCAGGATTCGCCCGATGCCTACGCCGCCGATTACGCCAAGTCCCTGCGCGACGCCAGGGACGATTTCACCGATACTCTGGACGGTGCTACAAAAGCTCTCGGCGATCAGATCAAGACTTTTGGAGAAATCAGAGAGAACGAGAAGGAGGATGCTAAGGCGCAGAAGGAGCGGACGAAGGAAGAGAAGAAGCAATCCAAAGAAGAGGAAAAACTGCGCAAGAAGCAGCAGAAGCAAAACCCGCCTGATGAAGACGACAACTAAACTATCAGCCTTCAGCGCTCAGCTATTAGCGTATTCTCTCGCTTGCTGCGAGCTGACGGTTTAAATCTGAAAGCTGAGAGCTGACAGCTGAAGGCTTGTATGCCCCCTGAACAATTGCCGCTGCCGCTGGCCATTCCGGTCGAGCCCGTCGTGCCGTTCCAAAGGGTCTTCAAGCGGCTACGCCTGGGTGCGGCGATTCCCGGCTTGCGAGTTGAATTTCGTCCCTTTGCAGGTCTGCGCAGCACGATCTGTTTACGGAAGGACCAATTGGAGGTTTGCCTTTCCGACGTCTTACAGGATGCACCGCCGCTGGTGCTGGAAGCGCTGGCTGAAATCCTGCTCTGCAAAGTCTATCGGCGGCGCGCTTCCCGCGAGGCGCGCGAATGCTATTTGGCCTACGTTCTCCGCCCCGGAGTTCGCCATCGTATTGACCAGACGCGACGTCAACGGGGCAACAAACGCCTGCTGCCCCCCCGAGGCCGCTGGTACAACCTGGAAGAGATATTTCAGCGCTTGAACCAGCAGCTCTTCAAGGGTGAACTCTCTGTAAGTCGGCTAGGCTGGAGCTTGCAGAAGTCACGGAGTACGCTTGGCCATTACGACGCCGGGCATGGAATGATCGTCATCAACCGAGCGCTGGACTCTCCGCAGGCTCCCGCCCACCTCGTCGAATACTTGGTGTTTCATGAGATGCTTCACATGCGATTCCCGGTTGAGCGCAACGGACACCGGCGCGTGGTGCATTCGCGCGAATTTCGCAAGGCGGAGCGAGAGTTTCCCAAATTCGAAGAGGCTCGAAAAAGCTTGAGGCAGTTCCGCCCCTGAGCCGAGCACTCCCCTCCTTTACCGGTTTGTAGGGGGGCGGCTTGCCGTCCCCTAACGAACGGGGTAGGGCAAGCGCTACCCCTACACGTCTTCATCCCGGCTGCGGGTCGACGCCCGCTTGCATCTTGTCGCGCGTCGATACAAAATAGCAGCCCTTACTTGAACGTCAAGGAGGGCCGATTGATGCGGACGCGATTAGGGGTTGTGCTCGCCACAGTTCTACTGGCAGGGATGCATATGGCTACGACCAGCTCGAGTCTTGGCTCGGAGCCGCTCTCCGTCATCTCTCCGGATGGCAGCCTCAAGGCTGAATTCGAGATGAAAGCCAATCTGCAACCCTATCTGCCCGGCGTGCGAGCCTATTATCGAGTCTCGTACAAGGGGATCCCGGTTCTCAAAGACTCGCCCCTCGGACTGGATTTTGTGGGATTGCGGGCCATGGATCGAGATTTTGAAATTACAAGCTCGGATCGACAATCGCACAACGAAACCTGGGAAGATGCCTTCAATGTGCAACGGCGGGTACCTGACCATTACAACCAACTCACGATTCATTTGCGGGAGCGCCAGGCACCGAGCCGCCAATTTGACCTGATCTTCAGGGCTTTCAACGAGGGCGTGGCTTTCCGCTACTTCCTTCCGGAACAGGCGGCTCTCGGCAAGTTCGTGCTGGCAGCGGAGAATACCGGCTTTTATTTCGCCAAGGACTCCTCCGCGTTTGCGCTCAATATGGGGAAATTCAACACGCCCAACGAAGGTGAATACCGGCATATCGGCCTTGATGAGATCAAGCCTTCCTCGATTATCAACTTACCTTTGTTAGTCCATATTCCCGGCGGCCCGTGGGTGGGCCTGCTGGAGGCTGACCTGACGGATTATTCCGGAATGTACGTGGGCGGCGTTGCGGGAGTGGAGAATGCTCTGGTCAGCAGACTCTCGCCTTCACGCGAGAGGATGGACCAGGCGCTGATCGGCTCCACGCCCCAAAGCACACCTTGGAGGGTTCTCTTGATCAACTCGCGGCCGGGTGCGCTGATTGAGAGCAACTACGTCATTCTCGATTTGAGCGCCCCTCAACGAATCGATACTTCCTGGATCGAGCCCGGCAAGTCCGCGTGGGATTGGTGGTCAGGGAGCTTTGCCAAAAACGTGGATTTCAAGCCCGGCATGAATACGCCGACGATGAAGCACTACATTGATTTCGCGGCGGAGCACCACCTGGAATACATGCTGGTCGATGCGGGTTGGTATCCGGCCGACGATTACACGCACGCCCTCGACATTCTCCATCACGTTCCCGAAGTGGATATTCCCGGCATCATCGCCTACGGCAAACAGAAGGGCGTGAAGGTCCTGCTCTGGTTGTACTGGAGCGCTCTGGACAAACAGATGGACGAGGCAATGACGCTCTACGAGAAATGGGGAGCGGCGGGAATCAAGGTCGATTTCATGGACCACGACGACCAGGAGATGGTGAACTTCTACGAGCGCTGCGTGCGCAAGGCCGCAGAGCATCATCTGGTGGTGGATTTGCACGGCGCGTATAAACCTACCGGCTTGCGACGGGCTTATCCCAATCTTCTAACTCGCGAAGGCGTGATGGGCATGGAGTACAACAAGTGGAGCGAGCGCGTCACGCCGGAGCACAACGTGACAATCCCATTTACGCGGATGCTCGCCGGGCCGATGGATTTCACTCCCGGAGCCTTTAACAACGCGGCACGCGGCCATTTCGTGGCGCGCAACCTCGAGCCCATGTCGCAGGGCACGCGCGCTCACCAACTGGCCATGTATGTCGTTTACCAGAGCCCGCTGGTTATGCTGGCCGATTATCCCGAGGCCTATGACCACAACCCTGGGATGGAGTTCCTGGATAAGGTCCCGACAGTCTGGGATGACACAAAAGTCTTGAATGGCGAACCGGCGGAATATATCACCGTCGCCCGCCAGCATGGCGACGCGTGGTATCTGGGAAGCATGACCAACTGGGATGCCCGAGACCTGGAGGTGCCCCTGAATTTCCTGGGTAAACCAGAGTACCAGGCCCAGATTTTCTCGGACGGTCCCGACGCGGATAAAGTGGGCACCAGCCTCAGCATCAACACGAGGCGAGTGAAGCCCAGTGATAAGCTTGACATCCACCTGGCGCCGGGCGGGGGAGTAGCGGTGGTTTTTACGCCGCTGCCTTAACTGCGCGCCCACCTTGAATCGTCCACCGGAGGCACACCGTCTTGCGCCGCCGGAAGGCGGAACAAAGTGTTGCATACCTAACTTCCTTCCACTAATCCTGGCGGCTCAACTTCGGAGGCTATCATCTTCCGGCTCGAGGCCACGAGCGTTCCAGCCTGGAAATCATGAATGAAGTATTCCAGTCCGCTCAGCTCGGAGAGAGTCTGTATTATGTCCTTAGCCTTTGCGAGGTCGTCTGAGGCGCAAACCCACATCGGCGCACCGTTCGAGAGACGCTTGAACAGACCGTATCGCTCCATGCGGTTCCTCCTATGGTTGTCTTGTACAGTAGCCCCTACAAGTACAAGCCTAACAGAGCCAATTTGATACGGGTTAACTCTTTAGGAAAGCGGCAAAAACATTTTGCGGAGCGCCTAAGCATCAGATAACCACTATTCGCAGCGTCCCACGCCACCCCAACGCAACGGATATGCACTCAGGCGCAGATTTCTGATTACGGCGACGAGCGCCCCGCACCACCCCTGGGAGCATCAGGTAAGGGTACGTTAAGGTAACTCATATGGCACTACATGTTGCCCTTGACGACTCCATTCGTTTGCGATACTATTACGTTAGGTTAAGTCACGCGATTCAATTCTCTTGATGGGAGCCGAAGCCATGAGTTCCAGCAAACGCAACGGCTCAACCCGCTTTGAGACCATAGCGCGGACCGAGGTCCCGCAAGGAAGAGAGGGTAAGCACAAACAGATTGTCGGCGCCATTATCGGTGATCTTGACAATTTGAAGGAGGGATCTGCCCTGAGAGTCCCTCTCTCCAGGCTGGCGGCTAGCAAGGAGCAAGTCCGCTCGGCTCTGAATCGCGCGGCGCGAAAGGCCGGCCGCGACGTGGCCACTGCCAGTGACGATTCATCTCTGTACATTTGGAATACGAAAAGGGCGTGACTCCTCACGTCGTGGCGGGCTTTTCAGCGACCAGGCGTAGCGGGTCGCGAAGACAAATGCCGTTTAGCTCTGCCGCCCGCGTCCGTACAGCACGCGCCCGGGTTTTTCTCCAGTATGCCGCCCCTGGTCGATCACAACGACGCCGTTCACGACGACGTAGGGAATCCCGAGAGGATACAAAAGGGGATTTTGAAAAGTGGCCTGGTCCGCAATCTTGTTCGGGTCGAAGACGGTGATATCCGCCGCCAAGCCTGGCCGGAGCAGCCCGCGATCCATAAGACCGCAGATTTGAGCAGGGAATGAAGTCATCTTGCGAATGGCGTCGGGGAGTGCCAGAACTTTTTTCTCTCGAACGTAAACGGCGAGCACCCGCGGAAAGGTGCCATAGAACCGCGGGTGCGGCTTCCCAACAAAAACCATTTCCGGGCTGACCGCACTCCCGTCTGAGCCGATTCCCAGCCAGGGTTGTTTCATGGCGAGCTCGACATCGGGCTCGCTCATGCTGAAGTAAACGGCTTCCGCTGATCCACCTTCGGATACCAGCAGATCGCAGAGAGCATCCAGAGGATCCTTGCCCATTTTCTTTGCCACTTCATCCATGCGCTGTCCTTCGTACCGTTTATTCTCGGGCTTCTGGAGCGACGCCACGAGCACCCCATGCCAGCCGCCGACGCTCTTGACCTCGTCGGATTCCCAACCCGGCAGGCCAGTGGCGATAGCTTGGCGGATTTCCGCGCGTGCTTTGGGATCCTTCAACCGCTCTACCACCTGTTCGGAGGTGCCCTCGAGATATTTGGGCGGGAGGCACATTTCAAGTCCGGTCATCGAGGCAACATAGGGGTATTGGTCCACAGTGATGTCCACGCCTCGGTCGCGCGCTGCCTGAACTTCGCTAATTTGTTGCGCCATCTGCCCCCAGTTCGCCTGTCCGTCAATCTTAAAGTGCAAAACATGAACGGGCACATGCGCCTTCTCGCCGATTTCGATGGCCTCGTCGATCGCCCGCTTCCAGTGGCTGCCCTCGCCTCGAATGTGGCTGGTGTAGATGCCGCCATAGCGGGCCGCGACTTCGGCGAGCGAGATCAGTTCCGCTGTGCTCGCAAAGGAGTTGGGGGGATAGATCAAGCCGGAGGCGAGACCGAGGGCGCCTTCGCGCATGGCTTGATCAACCAAGGCCTTCATTCTTTCCATTTCCTCGGGGCCAGGGGCTCTGTTCACGTTCCCCATCACGTCCATGCGCACCTGGCCGCTCCCGACGTAGGAGGCGATGTTGACGGAACTCCCTTGCCGTGCCACTCGCGCCAGGTACTCACCCAGGGTCGTCCAGTCTCGCGTGAGGCCATAGCGAGACATCTCCTTGTCAAACTCCGCTATGGCGGGGCCAAGGATGGGGCCTGCAGATTCCGACTCGCCCAGAATTTCGGTTGTCACTCCTTGCTGGATTTTGCTCTCCGCTTTCCCGTCCACCAGAAGTGAGTAGTCGGAATGACTGTGCAGGTCGATAAAACCAGGACAAATGATTAGTCCGCCGGCGTCAATCACGCGCTGCGCTGCCGCATTGGGCAAGCGGCCCACGGCGGCAATCTTTCCATCCTTAATGGCGACTGAGCCCTCGAACCATGGACTCCCGCTGCCATCGAGAATGTGGCCGTTAATGATCAGGAGGTCGTAACCGGACTCTGCGGCCAGGTGTCGCAAGCCCAGCAAGCCGGCTGATGTCATCAGAATGAAGAGGGCCAATGGTCCCGCGATCCGACTGCGCTTCACGTGTCTGGTACACGAAAATGTCATACCCACCTCGTTGCGGCATTCGAGACAAGTCCCATCACAGAGGAGCTGTGAAAAAATCGACGTTTGTCATCCTGAGTGTTCATGGGCCTACGGTCCACCCATGGAGATGAAAGTCGCTGTCATCCTGAGCGAAGCGAAGGATCTCTGCAGTTGTTCGTAAGTCGTTGAGCCATAGAAAACTGCGGGATCCTTCGCTTCGCTCAGCATGACAGCGTACGCCGGCGTTAGGCCTCGAAATGCGCTCAACATGATAATAACAGGATGAAACGCCAACGCGTGTCATTCTGAGCCCGCCGCTCTTGAGGCGGGCGAGTATCCCCGCAGTTGTTCGTCCCGTACCAACCCTCGCTCAGGTCTCTCCATCCCGGATTGGTCGAGATGATTAAGGCGACCTTCTTCGCGCGCACCCACCCTTTGATCTGCTTCTCGCGTTGAAGCGCGGCGCGCACGTCGCCGGTGCTCACGTAGTAGACGAGGCGGTCGAGGTTGTACTTCTGCGTGAAACCAGGCACGAGTTTGTTCTTGTGCTCGTAAACCCGGCGTATAAGGTCGTTGGTTACGCCTGTGTAGAGCGTGCGGGTGTTATTGGTCGTGATGTAGACATAATAGGTGTTCATACGGTCCGTTCGGTGAGATCTTCGCAAAAAGGCCTGAACCTGTCATCCTGAGCGAAGCGAAGGATCTCCGCAGTGCGTGTTGAATTCAAAGACCCAAGAACAACTGCAGGGATCCTTCGCTTCGCTCAGGATGACAGGTTGGGCGATTGGCCTGCCTGCCAGTGCCATGCAAAACTGAAAAAGTCACACGCTCTCAGGATGACAGACGGCTAATTGTTTCATATCTTCAGAGGCCGTGGAGATACCGGCGAGGATACCTGCGCCGTTCTCCGTGAACTCTGCGCTCTCTGAGGTGAGCTTTTCAAATCATACCGGCAGGCAGGATTAAGGTCTATACTGACCTTGGAGGGTTTTCCGGTCCATGGCCTATTGTCCAAGCTGTTACACAGAATACGTCGAAGGCACAAAAACCTGCGAAGATTGCGGTGCGCCGCTCTTGCCAGGCTCGCCTCCTCAGGTGCCGAGTGCGGGCTCCGCTGACTCCAAGCTTGTGGCCGCGCGTGTCTTTACTGGCGCGACCGCCTTGATGGACGTCGAGATGGCCAAGAACATCTTGCAGGACCAAGGCATTCCGTCAGTCGTGTCGGGTGAGTTTTCGGCGGAACTGTTGCCGGTGTTGGATGTGCCGCTGCTGGTTCGGGAAGAGGATGCCGAACGCGCAGCCCGCATTCTCCGGGATTATTTCGAGGTGGAGGCCGAGAGCCAGGAATCCGCGGAGTGAATTGAAGCAGCAAGCAGAGGGGCGCTAAGGGGCGACCGAGAAAGAACTAAGAGTTTTGTCCAGTTGCGGCCAGGGCGTGCTGACCACCATTCGCCTTCAACCGGTCACTTCGCGCCGTGCGACGAATCCCCTTCTGCCACGATTTCCCTTTGCATGCGGGCGATCGCTTTATGAATGTCTTTGGCTTCTCGCGCGTCTTTGGCAGAAGGAAGTTCGTCCAGATATTTATGATACGCGTCCAGTGACTTCTTCCATTGCCCCATTTTCTCGTAGACTCTTCCTAGTTCCCGGAATGCGGGCGCGTAATGCGGGTCGGTTTTCAACGCGTCCTGAAATCGGCTCAGCGCCGCTTTGTATTTTCGCCGCCTCAGGTAAAAATCCCCAATCTCCACCGATTTCGACGCTGAATCCGACGGCAATGCCCGCACCGGATCATCTTTCGGAGTGGCAGGCTTCGCAGGCTGCTGCTGTGCGTAAATGATTGCCCCACTCGCGCCAAGCACGAGGAATGAAACCAAATTTACCCAAAGTCTCCGTCGCATAAAGCCAATTCTCCCCCTTCCACCCGCGGAGTGTCAATACAGCTTCGCCGACCGTAATCCGTCGAGAACGCGTGGGTTGGCGGCAAAGCAGTAGGGGCGAGGCGATGCCTCGCCCTCGCGCCCGCAGTGCCCGGGGCAGTTAGGGGTCCAGACGGCGTGTCGCCAGAACGGGCGAGGCGCCGCCTCGCCCCTACTGCGCCGGCGGGTGCATATGTCTGCTAGTGCCTAAATATGCACGTTCTTGCATATATGTGTCAAAATGCCACACTTTGGGCCTGGTTCACTACTTCTATAACACTTCCAACCATCTGATTCCATTGCAATAAAGATTTATTTTTGCATTATTCTCAACTTTTCCCACTCTCTCATTTTCATCTGATAGGCTGGAAGATGGGGGTTTGCGCCCCTACAGAAAGGAAACGAGACATGGAAGATTCAAATGCTAACCAGGCGACAAGCCCGTCACCCATCACCCATCGGCAAGCGCCAACAGCCAAGCGCTCCGGCGGGCCGCGCACGGCAGAGGGCAAGCGGCGCTCGTGCCAGAACGGTCACAAGCACGGCCTCTACACGGACGAGCGGTTCCTGGAGGGCGCTGCCCTGGAACTGGGCGACGACCCGCGGCAGTTCCAGCGCCTGCTGAATGGTCTCATCGAGGCGCGCCGACCCGCGGGGGCGACTTGCCAGGTGGCGGATTCCCCTCCTTGGTAAGGAGGGGCCAGGGGTGGTTGCCGGACGCGCACCTTCCCGAGCCCGCCACCCCCGACGCCACCACCCCCGACCCCTCCTCATCCGAGGAGGGGAGCCAACCGCGTGACTCCGCCATGCCGGACGGCAGAACGGCAGCGCTGCTGGTCTCGATGGTTGCGGCCGTCGCCGCCGTCTTCAAAAGTGTTAAAAATCGTGGGAACGAACTCAAAGATTTATTGCAAAGACAGGGGATAACCGAAATAGTGCTCTCAAAACGAACTCATTTTCGCGCAGGAAGAGCGGCATTCGGCGCGGAACAAAGCGGCATTTCGGAGATTGCAGGGGGACGGCTCGCCGTCCCCTGGCGGGGAGCGATCTTACACGATCCGGGGTAGGGCAAGCCCCCACAAGCGTTTGCTTAGGGGCCCAGGGCGGGTCCCGAAGGGACCCAATCTCATTAGCCGTAGGTGAAACCCACGGAGAACACGCGCACCTTGGGTCTTCCAACCCCGAAGGGGTTGAAGGGGGCACGTTCGACCCCTTCAGGGTCGCCAACAATCAAGGGGGGGTAATCACTGGAACGTAGGTTTCACCTACGGCTAATGATATTAATGCCCTTCGGGCATTTGTTGTCGAGGTTTCGAGCTTAAGTGAACGCATATGGGGCAAGCCCCCCTATGCCTTTTCGAAGAAGTCGCTCATGCCCGTCGTTATCGATGGATTGAGGGCCGAGTGACAAGGCGATTTGCCTCCGCGCGACTCGTGACTTTGAGAAAGCCAGGTCCTGGCAGATAATAAACTCTGGAGATTCAGTGAATCCTTCGCTCCTCGAAAAAGCCGAAGCCCTCCCCGCCCAGCCGGGGGTATATATATTCAAAGACGAATCGGGTCGGCCCATTTATGTTGGCAAAGCGAAGTCGCTGCGCCACCGAGTGCGGAGCTACTTCCAAGACTCGCGTCCCGGAGATGAAAAGCGGGAGCGAATGCTGGAGATGGCCGGGGACCTCGAGACTATCCTCGTGGACAATGAACGGGAGTCCCTGGCGCTCGAGAACAACCTCATCAAGCAGTTTAAACCACGCTATAACATTCTGCTTCGTGACGATAAATCTTACCCTTTCATTAAACTTACGCTGAATGAACGGTTCCCCCGCGTTTATGTTACACGCAGGCTGAAGAAGAACGGCTCACTTTATTACGGTCCATACTTTCCCGCCAATCTGGCTTACCGCATCGTGGATTTTATTCACCGCCACTTCCTTGTCCCTTCGTGCACTGTGGATCTGACGCGATTCCATCCCCGCCCCTGCCTTCAATATCACATCCATCGCTGCCTCGGTCCTTGCGTGGAAAGCTTGACTACGCCGGAGCGCTACGCGGAGGCGGTGCGGGACGTTCGCATGCTGCTCGAGGGGCGCGAAAGCGATCTGGTCCGCAGTCTACACGCACGCATGGCAGAGGCATCGGAGAGACTTTGCTTTGAAGACGCCGCGCGTTACCGCGACCAGATCACCACCGTCGAGGAACTTCGCGAGCGCCAGAAAATGGCGGCCTCCTCAGGCCAAGAGGCCGACATCCTGGGATTCCACCAGGAGGGTCCGCTGGTGGCGGTGAATCTGTTTCACCTGCGCGGCGGGCGCGTGTTGGATCGGCGTGAATTCTTCTGGGAGGACCTCGAGGGCTTCCATGCCGGCGAGTTCTTTTCTTCGCTTCTCAAGCAAGTCTATCTCGACCAACAGTATCTTCCCGCTGAGATCCACGTGCCGGTGGATTTCGAAGACCGCGAACTCCTCGAAGAATCGCTGGCCGAGCGGCGGGGACATCCGGTGAAGATTCTGACCCCACAAGGGGGGCGGAAACGCGCCATGCTTGAGCTGGTCGCCCGGAACGCGCGCCACTCGTTCGAAAGGCGTTTCAGAATTCTGAAGCCCAAAACCCGCGAGGTGTTGGAAAGTCTGGCAGAGGCTCTCGACCTGCCCCAGCCACCCAACCGCATCGAGGCCTTCGATGTCTCCCACATTCAAGGCTCGGATATTGTCGCCTCGATGGTGGTTTGGGAAGGGAACGGCATGAAGAAGTCGGACTACCGCAAGTTCATCGTCAAGACGGTTCCCCACAACGATGACTTCGCCAGCATGAGGGAAGTGGTGGGACGCCGCTACAAGCGACTGCAGGAGGAAAATAAGAAGCTGCCGGATTTGATTCTTATCGACGGAGGAATCGGCCAACTCCACGCGGCCGCAGAGGTTTTGGAGAACCTGGGAATCATTAACCAGCCTTTAGCGAGTATCGCCAAGCGCGAGGAAATCCTCTATCTCCTGGGACGTGAAGACGATCCGGTGGTTCTCGATCATCACTCTCCCGCCCTCCATTTGGTCCAGCAAATCCGCGACGAGGCGCACCGGTTTGCAGTGACCTTCCACCGGTCGCGGCGCGGAAAACGCGAAATGGCGAGCGAATTATTGGAAATAGCGGGGATCGGAGAAAAGAGCGCCAGCAAGCTTCTCTCCCATTTTGGCAGCTTCGGCGCGCTGCAGAGTCTGTCGGCAGAGGAACTCGGTCAAGTGGTAAACTCGACACAGGCACAGCGGATTGTGGAACATTTTAGCAAGCTGCCGAAGACGGGTTGACCGCACATGACGTCGGCGGCGCACAGAAAGCACGAGAACGACTCCTTTGTCCTTAATAACAGGAGAAAGGGGAAGATCGACGGACGTCCTGTCGGCCACGGCCGCTCCCCACCCCTCATCTAGGGGCGGAGGAAACCCTCTGCCGTCAGCTGGTCCTGATCCACATATTAATAAGCCGTCTGGACGGTCTATTTATAACTAGCACTGAACACTCAACTTTTTTCTTGCTTGACACAAGCCTGGGTGATACATTGGTTCTCGGAACACGGAGGTGAGTCATGGCTCGATGCAGCATGGCAACAGGAATCGGGTGTTTTCTTGTCGGCGTTGGCGTAGGCGGAGCGGTGGCCCTGCTCCTTGCGCCCAAGAGCGGCGAGCAGACGCGGAAACTTATTGCCAAAAAGGCGGAGCAAGGCAAAGCGTACGTGAGTTCAAGAAGTCGAGAGCTCAAGGACCAGGCTGAAGACTTAGTCGGGAAGGGCAAGGATCTGGTGAACAAACAGCGGGAGCGGCTTGCTGAGGTACTTGATTCCGGCAAGGAAGCCGCTCGGAGCGCGCTTTCCACAGTATGAAGCGGAGGTAGCATATGAGCGATGAGAGTAGTGGTGGAACGAATGGTGCAACGAATCTTGGGTTTTTTCTGGCGGGCTTGGGCATAGGGGCGATCGTAGCCCTGTTGCTTGCGCCCAAATCTGGAAAAGAGGCTCGCGAGTATATTGCCGGAAAGGCCGAAGAGGGCCGGGACTACGTTAAGGCCAAATCGGAAGACTTGCGCCGCCAGGCGGAAGACGCTGTGGGGAAAGGCAAAGATCTTGTAACCAAGCAGAAGGAACTTCTCTCAGCAGCGTTGGAAGCGGGCAAACAAGCCTACCAGGAAGAAAAAGCCAAGGCCAAGTAAGAGTCTGGCCGCAGAAGGACTGGTGAGCGAACCATGGAGCAAAACACAGGGCTGACCATCGCGCTCATCCTTGTCGCCTTGGCAGTCCTGATCCAGGCGGGGATGACAGTAGCGATCTTTCTGGCGTTGCGGAAAATTCCCGGCCAACTCGAAGCTGTCCGCATAGACTTCAAGCTGCGGTTTGACCCGCTCGCGCAATCGGTCACGGAAATCCTCGTCAACGCCCGCGAACCTCTGCGGACGATCACCGCGAACTTGGCAGACATCAGCAAGATGCTCCGGGAGCGGACCAGCGACGTGGATGGGCTGGTGGCCGAGCTTGTAGACAAGTCACGCGGGCAGGTTATTCGCATGGACCGGATGGTTTCCGATCTCGTCGAGAAGATCGAATCCACCTCGGAAACCGTGCAGCGTGGGGTGTTGGCGCCTGTTCAGGAAGTTTCTGCCGTCATCAAAGGCATGCAGGCCGGCCTGGAATTCCTGTTCTCGCGCCGGCGAACAACCAGCGTCAGCGAGGCAGCGCAGGACGACCAGCTTTTCATTTAAGGCGCAAGACGGTAATGAAGAGAGACGCATAGCCGTGCGCCCCTGCACGATCCGCGATATCAGTGAGGCAGATCCCTACTTCGGCGATGTGGGTTTTGCTCCCTTAGGGTGAGAGGGTTTTGTCTCGCTGCCTTGTGCCCAACAGCAGACAGCTAAAGACCTACAAATGTAGCCCAACTTATTCAAGAACACGATCAATCCACCCGCCACCCACCACTTCGTCTCCATCATAGAAAACTGCCGCTTGCCCGGGAGTGATGGCCCGCTGAGGTTCTTGGAAAGTGACCGAAGCCTCGGTGGCTCCATGCGCTTCCACCTGCGCCGAGGCGCCGGGATGATTATGCCGAATCTTGACATGAGCCCCGATCTCCTCGTCTGTATCTACCAACCGAATCCAATTGACGTCGCGAACCACAAACTTACGGCGAAACAACTCCGGCTCACGCCCTACGATAACGCGGTTCTTTTCCGGCTCGATTTGCACGACATAAAGCGGTGAGCCCACAGCGACTCCCAGACCTTTCCTCTGACCCACAGTGAAATTGTGAATACCGCGGTGCTCGGCAAGCACCTGCCCCTCAGTGGAGACGACTTCACCCGGCCGTGCCTCCGGCTTCTTGCCCTGTTCCTCAAGGTAGGCGTCGATGAAGTCGCGGTAATCACCTGAAGGAACGAAGCAGATCTCCTGGCTTTCGGGTTTTTCAGCTATGGGCAACCGCTTGGCGCGGGCGATCGAGCGCACTTGCTCTTTGCGGAGTTCGCCGAGAGGGAACAGAGCCCGTTCGAGCTGCTCTTGGGTAAGCCCAAAGAGGAAGTAGGCCTGGTCCTTGCTTCGGTCCACCCCGCGCAGCAGTTGAATGCGGCCTGTCGTTTCGTTGTGCCGCAGGCGCGCGTAATGGCCAGTGGCGATGCGCTCCGCGCCGATCTGGCGCGCGAGGGCGATGAACCGCTCGAACTTAATCTCCGTGTTGCAAAGGCTGCACGGAATGGGGGTTTCTCCGGCCCGATAACGCTCCACAAACGGCCGCACCACCGTCGCTTCGAACTCCCGTTCAAGGTTGATGACGTAGTGCGGGATGCCCAGGCACTCCGCCACGGCTCGGGCGTCGTAGACATCGTCCAGCGAGCAGCAGCGGCCGCTGGCGTGACCCGACGGGTTAAGCACGCCTTCCTGGCCCTGCAAGCTCGGCAAGCGGCGCTGGTTCCACAACTGCATCGTCAGCCCGACCACCGAGTCAGGCTGGGTGCGCACTGCGGAGACGGTGGCATCCGGATTTTTTTCGACCAGCAAGGCGGCGGCAGTGGAACTGTCCACGCCTCCGCTCATCGCGACAGCGATAGTCATAACGGAAAACTACGATCCGAAATTCGAAACTCGAAAATCGAAATTCGAAGTTCGAGAATGGAAATTGGAAACTGGAAACTCGAGAATGGAAAGGTGAATCCAAAATCCAAAATCCAGAAATGCCTTAAACCCTGGCTCCAACGGGTTTGTAGCGGGGCGACACCGCACGAAGCCGCTCGACGATGGCGGGAAGGGCAGCGAGAGTGGCGTCGACATCTTCGGCGGTGGTGTAACGGCCCAGGCTGAACCGGATGCTCGTCCGCGCCTGCTCCGGCGTACAGCCGATAGCGGAGAGAACGTGCGACGGCTCGACCGAACCGGAGGAACAAGCCGCCCCGGTAGAGCATGCAAAGCCTTTCAAATCCATGGCGATGACAAAGCCTTCGCCTTCGACGCATTCGAAGCAGAGGTTGCTGGTGTTGGGCAGCCGCCGCTCGAAGTCCCCGTTCACGCGCACTTGTGGGACCAATTCGAGCGCGGTTCGCTCCAGGCGATCGCGCAAGGCCGCCACACGCTGCCCATATTCATCAAGGTGAGTCCAGGCCAGTTCCGCCGCCGTACCCAAACCGACGATGCCCGGCACGTTTTCAGTGCCGGGACGGCGGTCGCGCTCGTGATGACCTCCGTAAAGAAGCGGCTTGAGCGTAGTGCCCCTGCGAATGTACATCGCACCCACGCCCTTCGGCCCGTTCAACTTGTGCGCGGAAAGAGAAAGCAGGTCGACGCCCAGCTTCTCGATATCGATAGGAATCTTGCCCACTGATTGAACCGCGTCGGTGTGGAAATAGATATCGTGCTCGCGGGCAATAGCCCCAATCTCTTCCAGCGGCTGGATCGTGCCGATTTCGTTGTTCGCGTGCATGATGGAAATCAGCACGGTCTCAGGCCGAATGGCGTTGCGCACGTCCGCCGGGTCGACCACGCCGCCCGCACCCACACCCACGTAAGTCACACTGACACCCTGCTTTTCAAGCGCCTGTGCCGTGTGGAGGACCGCGTGGTGTTCGATGCTCGTGGTGATGACGTGCGGGTTGGCCACACGGGATGCCTGAACGATGCCGAAGATCGCTGCATTGTCCGCCTCAGTTCCCCCGCTTGTAAAAATCACTTCGCCCGGCCGCGCATTCAGGAGCTTTGCAACCTGCTGGCGAGCCTTCTCAACCGCGTTCTTGGCCCGTTGTCCGAACCAATGGATGGAAGAGGCGTTCCCATAATCCTCGAGCAGGTAAGGCTTCATCGACTCAAAGACTTCCGGCGCCAGCGGCGTCGTTGCATTGTTGTCCAGATATACTCTCTTCACTGTTTGTGCTGCACCCCGCCATTTCAGGTTAGCCGACCAACCCAATGAAGTCAAATCACCGCCAAGACACGAAGGCACCAAGCGATCTTCAAAGTGATACATGCGCCACTCGCGCACGTCGTCATTGTGCCTCCTGACTTCTGATTCCTGTCTTCCGGCTCCCGTGCTTTGCGCCGATGGCGGCTTTGGCGGTAGTATTGCCATGGCGCAAAGCAGGTGAGCAATCAAACCACATCCGATGCCGGGCAGCGGAGGACGATCAAGGTTTCGCCGCAGTTGCAATGCATCCTGTCCCTTATTGGTTTTACTTCCGTTATCTCGCAAATCGTTTTGATGCGCGAGCTGATCGTGGTCTTTTACGGCAACGAAATTTCTCTCGGCATCATACTCGCGTGCTGGCTGCTTTGGACGGCCATTGGCTCGGGTGCGTTTGGCAGGCTTCTTGGGCGCTGCCGGGATTCCCGAAGAGTCGTAGCCAGCCTGGAAACCCTGATCGCGGGAATATTCCCGCTGACCATTTTCGCGGTGCGCGCCAGCCGGCCAATGCTGGAATCTGTCCCAGGAGAAATCCTGGGCCCGGCGCCGATGCTCCTCACTTCCTTGATAACACTCGGTCTCTTCTGCTTGCTCTCGGGGAGTCTGTTTGCTGCGGGCATCTGGCGGTGCGGCGAGGAAACGCGCAGCTCAACAGCCTCTGCGGCGAGCTCGGTTTACCTGTTCGAAGCTGCGGGATCGGGCTTGGGAGGAATACTGGCAAGCCTGATTTTGATCCGTTATTTCACCTCGTTCGAAATGGCCGCCTGCGTGGCCCTGCTCAACCTGCTGGCCGCGGCATGGATCGGCGTGCACGCGCCGGCCTATCGCCGTATCCTGCTGGGCCTGCTTCTCGTCGCTGCCCTCTTCATCCCCCGCGCCGCGCGCCGGCTTGAGGCCCAATCGCTGGCGCTGCTGTGGCGCGGCTTCAGCCTTGTGGAATCCCGGAATTCCGTCTACGGCAATCTGGCGCTGGTGGCAACAAGCGAAAGCCGCAGCCTTTTCGAGAACGGGTTGAGAATACTCACCGTGCCGGACCCCTCAGCGGCCGAGGAGGCAGTACACTTTGCACTTCTCGAACACGCCGCGCCCCACTCGCTGCTGCTGATTGGCGGAGGGATCAACGGCAGCCTGGCGCAAGCTCTGCAATACTCCAGCCTCGAGCGGGTCGACTACGTCGAATTAGACCCTGCCATTCTGGGCGTCGCCGAGCGCCAGTTTGCGCCACTCTGGACGCCTGCGCGCAGCGATCCTCGCGTGTTCGTTCACCGCATGGATGGCCGGTTGTTCCTCAAAACCGGCAAAGCCAAATTCGACGTCATCATCATTAACTTGCCTGACCCGTTTACCGCCCAGTTGAACCGTTTCTACACCCAGGAGTTTTTCCGCGAGGCCGCGGAAAAGCTCAACTCCGGCGGGGTTCTGTCCTTTCAGGTGACCGGGGCGGAGAATTACATCAGTCAGGAGCTTGCGGACCTCTTGAGGTGCCTCGAAAAGACGCTGCGTTCGGTTTTCCCGCAAGGGGTTGCCATTCCGGGGGAGACGGTTCACTTTCTGGTCTCAAATCAAGGGGGCGCACTTACCCGAGATGCCTCTCGATTGATGACCCGGCTACACGAGCGCCGCATTCATACGCAGTATTTTCGCGAGTATTATGTTCCCTTTCAGATGTCTCCGGATCGCATGCAGGATCTCGAGCAGCAGATCGAACCCAAGGCCGCGACGCCCATTAACCGGGACTTCTCTCCCATTGCCTACTATTTCGACGTGGTCCTATGGAGTTCGCGCTTTCACTCGCGCTGGCGCGATCTACTGGAATCGCTGGCGGCTGTGAGATTCGGCGCGGTCACGGTGGCCATGTTTCTCGGCCTGCTGACCCTAACGGTCGCGTCGGGGCTGTTCGAACGCCTTGGCGTGACGCGCCATCGCGGCAGCGGCGATGCCACGCTGCTTCGTGATCCTGATGTAAGAACACTGCCGCGCACCTACCGCGCCACGCTGGGGCTCTGTGTGGCGGCCATGGGGTTCACGCTGCTCGGCCTCGAAGTTCTCCTCCTTCTCGGGTTTCAAGCCCTCTACGGATACGTTTACCAACAACTGGCCATTCTGGTAGCTCTCTTCATGGTGGGGATGGCGGGCGGAGCATGGTTGGCCCTAAGGGAAACAAGGGCGCGTAGGGGCGGCTCGCGAACCGCCCCTACGACTGTGGCTGGCGTTGAATACAGGAAGCTCGCACTGCTGCAACTTCTGGCGGCGGCAGCGCCTCTTCTCCTCTACGCGTTGTTCGTTCTGCTGGCGAGCGTCAAAAGTCTGCGGGCGCTTCTCACCATCAACCCCATGGTTTTCCCCATGCTGGCTCTGATGGCCGGTTTGATGGGCGGATTCCAGTTCCCGGTAGCGAGTCGCCTTTACTTCTCCGCGGCACCACCCCTGAATCCCCTCCTCAGCGAGGAGGGGAACAAGGATTCTCCAGCGAGTGCTCAGGAGTTTGGCAACCCTGGGATACTCTATGGCCTCGATCTGCTTGGGGCGTGCCTGGGAGCGCTGGCGCTGAGCGCCTACCTGCTCCCGGTTTATGGCTTCTTGCGAACCGCCGTCCTCATGGCCGCAGTGAACCTGGGCCCGGCGGCGCTTGCAATCCTGGCGGCTTTTGAACTGAGGGCTCATCGAACGCGGGCGCTTTAGGATTGTGCGGCTCGCCAAATACCAGTGCCGTAAACATGAACAGGTCGGCGTCGTCATCTTTCCAGGCCTGTTGGGGCAGACCCGCTTTGACGCACACCTGTTCCAGGAATGTCTTCCGGTCCCAGCCCTCTTCCGTGGGCACCTGGGGAAGCAGTACACCTTCATACTCTCCCTTGCGGATCAGCAAGCCATGTTGGCCTACATGGATCTGGTTGATGTCTTCGACTTTGCGCAGCGGGGAAAGCACCGAGATCTCGTACTCCAGCAGCGGCAGTTCGTCGGAGTTGACAGGGCGGAAGCGCCGGTCCTCGAGGGCGGCGAACGCGGCCACATCCCGGACCGTATCGGCAAGGGGTTTAACAGGGGACATATAACCGATGCAGCCGCGCAAATCTCCGTGCTCCTTCAAGGTCACGAAAGCGCCACGCGCATCACGGAGCGCTTCCGGCTCATTGTCGGGTATGGGCAGGATCTTCTTCTCCCGCACCGCGACTTCCACGGACTGGCGCGCAATTTTCAGCAACTCTTCTTTTTCGGCGGGGGTGAGGGAGAACTCCGCGTTCTTGTGGCCGTGCTTCTTGTTCTCCTTCTCATTGTCAGCCGTTATCGCCAGGGCTCCGTAGCCGACCACGCGGCTCTTTTCTCCCGTAACGTCACCCGAATTGGCGTATTTGAGGAGTTGCGCGTGGTGGGCGCCCAGGTGGTCCGCTGCGATCATGGCTGCGATGATGGGTCCGCCGCCGCAAGGACCGTTCCAGAGGTTCCGCTCGAGGTTTTGGGAGAGAGTCAGGTAATCCCAATCCTGGATGGTCTTTAAGATCTGGTGGTCCATCCGCTCTGCGTCATCGTAAGTGTGGTAATGGGACAGGTCGGAACTGACCAGGATGAGTGTGTTGGTGCCTTGGACGGCTTTGGCCAGAGCGATCCCCAGGGCGCGGCAGTTGTCGTAACTGATGTCGCCCATCACGATCGGCACCATCTTGAACTGTCCCAGCACGCGCTGAAGGAAGGGCAGTTGATCCTCGATGGCGTGCTCGCCATACTGTTGGCCCCGCATATTCACCGGGCCGTGTCCGCGGTCCGAAATCTTGATTGACGAGCTCAGCTTCACGAGTTGGGCGGCAAAGTCGTGGTCTACCGGAACGTCGCCCAACGGCGTATGGTAAGCGTCTCCGTCGTAGATGGAAGAGAAGGGAAACGACTCGTAATGCGACGGGGCGAGCACAATCACTCGGTCGTAGCTCCGTCCTTTAAGCTGGACATACGAGTAAGCTGCCACGCCGCCGGAGAATTGGTAGCCGGCGTGAGGACAGATCAGCGCCACCAGCCTGCCGTCCAATTTCTCGGGCGAAGCTTGGGCGAGAAAACCGTCGATCATCTTTCCCAATTCGTTCGGGTCGGCAGGGTAGAAACCTCCCGCGACAAGTGGCGGCCTGATCTTCTGCTCCGCGCTCAAGCCAGTTTCCTTCAGGCCGATCACAAACAATGCGACGGGGATAAGTAGGGCAAATAACAATACGGTTAGTTGGATCTTCATATCAGGACCTTCGGCGAGGACTCTCGAGTTTGCGGCTTACAAGTCTACACCCGAATGGCCTGGCCGTAATCAGGATTCGGGTGCGCTGGGCGCAAGGCGCTGGCCCAGACAGATTGTCGGCCTGCGGGACGGCCACCGCTAAACTGAAACCAGGACACTGCTCACTCATGAAAAAGCTTGACAGTCTGGAGGCACTCACTATAAGAAGCAGGTTGGCAAAACATTCTCATGTTTGCTTTGGCGTCTTCGGGAGCGAGCGCGAGACTTTGCCGAAGGACGCACCCTTTCTCATTTTGGAGTTGCATGAAAGTCATACCGCAGGGGCTTAAAGCCAAGTGGTTTTGGTACTCGTTGCTTGCCGTGCTTTGTTGGGGGGCGTGGGTGCTCTGTTCGAAACTTGGGACCAACGAGATTCCCGCCAGCACGATGCAGTTCATCTTTGCGTTCGGCTTTATTCCGGTGGCCATTCTGGTGCTTGTCATGAAGCGCGTCAAGTTTGAAAAGAGCGCGAAGGGCATCGCGTTCAGCCTTGGCAACGGAATCCTTGCGGGCATTGGCGGCCTGACGCTTTTTGCAGCCTATCGGAGCGGCGGGAATACGTCGGTGATCACCGCCGCTACGGCTCTTTATCCGCTCATTACGGTAGTGCTGGCGGTACTGGTTCTCCGCGAACGGCTCAATTGGCTTCAGATGGTCGGTTTGGGATTTGCTGTGGCGGCTATTATCATCTTCTCTTTGTAAGAATCCGGTCCTATGCACTTGCCTCCTTGGTTCTGGTTTGGTCTGGTTACCCTGGTCTCGTGGGGGATCGTTGGTTTATTCCAAAAGCTCTCGACCAACTATCTCTCTGCTGAATGGGCGTTAGTCTGGCTGGCCATCGGCTTCTTCATTCTCGAACCCTGGCTTTACCCGGGTAAGTTACTCTTCACTTATTCGACCCGCGCTCTGGCATGGGCACTCGCTAGCGGATTTTTTAACGCCTTGGGGGCGTGGGCACTCCTGGCGGCGCTGAAGAGCGGCGGCAAAGCTTCGATCGTGACGCCCTTCACGGCGCTGTATCCCATTGTGGTGGTTTTCCTGGCTCCTTTCATCCTTCACGAATCTATCAGCGGCTTGCAGGCCGTGGGAGTAGTTTGTGCGTTGATTGCAGTCGTGCTGCTGTCAACAGAGAGTTCGACAGGTTAGCGTTTGTCGTGTTAGTGCAGGGTCAGAAACGCGTTAAGAGAGTTTCGTTTGTGTGCACCCTTACTTCGGAGCCCCGTCAGGGGCGGCATAGAGTAGCCCCGGGCGAAAGCCCTGGGTTGGATGGTCCTCACCCCGCCTTCGGCACCCCACTCCCGCTTGGCGGGAGAGGGGACGGGGGAGAGGGGTGCGTTCTGCCGACCCACGGCTTACGCCGTGGGCTACACGCTGACGCCCGCGACGCGGGCTGAGGGATAAAGCCAGACGTAGCGGCGCGACCTTGACACTGTGAATTGCTAATGGAGGTTTCACCTATGACTTTTTCAAATAATCCAACCCGCCGCAGTTTCCTGAAGAAAGCTGCGATGGGAGGCGCGGCCTTGGCTGCCGCGCCGTCGTGGCAGCGCGTGCTGGGGGCGAACGATCGCATCAATGTGGCGCTGATCGGCCTGGGAGCGCGCGGCTCAGATCATTTGAGCCTGGTGCTTCAGCACCGTGCCAACAAATCGGATATTGAAATCGTGGCCCTTTGTGATGTTTACCAGAAACGGCTGAGCATGGCCTCGGCAAAGGCGCCGGGGGCAAAGACTTACGCTCACCATCAGGAAGTGCTGGAGCGGTCTGACATCGATGCGGTGTTCATCGCCACGCCTGACCATTGGCACGCGCCCATCACCCTCGCGGCCATGGAGCGGGGCAAAGACGTGTACGTTGAGAAGCCCATGACGCACACGGCCGAGGAAAGCAAAACAGTCGCCCAGAAGACCAAAGAACTCAAGCGCGTCCTGCAAGTGGGCGTGCAGGGGCTTTCCTGGAATCGCTGGCACAAGATCCACGAGATTGTCCAATCAGGCATGATCGGGCAAGTGGTCGCCGTGCACGGCACCTATAGCCGCAATGCCCCGGAAGGCGACTGGAACGGCGGTGACTTTTGGACGATTGATCCGGCCGCCGGTCCCGATGCCTTGGGGGACAACCACATCGATTGGAAACAGTGGGTCGGCCCCTCCCGCCAGATTCCGTATAACGCGGACCGGTTTTTCCGCTTCCGCAAGTACTGGGACTATTCAGGCGGCATTGCCACCGACCTGCACTATCATATCGTCGCGCCGTTTCATGTCGGAGTGGCCAACGACTTCCCCACCCGCGTCGCGGGCATGGGCGGGTTGTGGGTCTATAACGACGGGCGCGAGGTCCCTGACACCTTCCTCACCGTCGCCGACTACCCGAGCAAGTACTCGATGACCGTGCAGTCTTCACAGGTCAACGAGAACGGTCCGATGATGATGATCCGGGGGACCAAAGCCACTATCCATCTGAGCGACGAGTGGGAAGGCCCGCCGTCGCGTCAGTACGATTACGCGGATATCTTCCCCGAGTCGCCGTTCGTCGAGGAATTCAACAAGAAGTACGGCAACGACCAGGTGCGCGTGGATGGCGTGGGCAACGAGGGCGATCTGAAGCACGTTGACAACTTCTTCGATTGCGTGCGGTCACGCCAACTGCCCAACTGCAACGTGGATATCGGTTATAAGGTTTCAGTGGCTTGCGACCTCTCCGTGCGGTCTTACCGGACAGGTAAGGTGTATTACTTTGATGCGGAGCGCGAGCAAGTGGTGGAGAAATGAACCTGGATTGACGCTGTCATCCTGAGGAGTCCCGATCTGATCGGGACGACGAAGGATCACGGCAGTTGCTGGGTTTAGAAACTGCGGGGATTCTTCGCTTCGCCCTGGACCGTCCGGTCCAGGGCTTCGCTCAGAATGACATGCTTGAGGGTGACACAGGATGCCTGAAATCACTTCACGGGAAAGAATGTTGCGGGCGCTGCGCCATGAGGCGCCGGACTATGTTCCATGTTGCTTCATGAGCTTTACGGCGTTGCGGCGGCGCTGCCAGGAAGACCTCTATGAATTAGTCAAGGCCGAGCGCGACATGGGTCTGGACTCCTTTCTTTTTATTCCTACGCTGCCGCGTCCGCGGCGTCTGGACCATCCGGACTTGCGTGGGCTGCCGGTGCGCTTCCATCTTTCGGTGGAGACGCGCGAGTGGCAGGAAGAGAATCCAGGCCAGTACGCCGTTTTGCATAAGGAGTACTCGACGCCCGCCGGGAAGCTGCAAACCAGCGTGCGCCTTTCGGACGACTGGCCGCACGGAAACCACATTCCCTTCGTCGATGATTACCAGGTGCCGCGGGCGATCAAGCCTTTGCTGAGCGGTGATGCAGCGGAGTTGGGTGCATTGCGGTATCTACTGGCACCTCCTGACCCTGACGATGTCAAACAATTCCAAGTCGAAGCCGAACGTGCCCACGCATTTGCGCGCGAGCAGGGAGTGTTGCTGGCAGGCGGTTGGGGCGTGGGCGTCGATATGGCAAACTGGCTTTGCGGTTTTGAGAACTTGATGGTGCTCGAGCACGACCAGCCGGCGTTTTTCGCCGAACTTCTGGAGATGATCCACAATTGGAACCAGCAGCGCATGGCCGTGGTGCTTTCTGGCGGAGTGGATCTCTATATCTACCGGGCGTGGTATGAGGGCTGCGATTTCCTTTCACCCAAGCTCTTTCGGGAGGTCATCCTTCCGCACCTCAAGAGCGATGCCGCACTGGCGCATGAACACGGCGCCAAGTTTGGTTATATTTGCTCCAGTGGAATATTGCCACGGCTCGACGATTACGTGGAAGCGGGAGTCGATGTCCTCATCGGCGTCGATCCGGTGCAGGGCACCCACACCGACCTTGGCCGGATCAAGAAGAAAGCTGCCGGGCGTCTTTGCTTGTGGGGCGGCGTCTCGGGTGCGGTCACGGTGGAAATGGGTGAAGAGAGCGAGATTCGCACGGCCGTGCGGCTCGCCCTTGCCGAACTCGGACCGGAGGGGTTCATCCTCTCGCCGGTCGACAACATCACCGTGGATGCACCCAGGACCTGGAGCAACCTCCAGATTTTTATCGACGAATGGCGGAGGAACCGGTCATGACATCCATCACACGGCGTAGTTTACTGGGGCAGGCCGCCGGCGTGGCCGCAGCACTTGCCGCGGGCGCGCCCTTGGCAAGGACTGCCGGTGTGACGCCAAACCCCATCCGGGTGGTGATTGCGGGCGCGCACCCTGACGACCCGGAATCCGGCTGCGGCGGCACCATCGCGCGGCTCTCTGACGCGGGGCATGAAGTCGTGATCCTCTACCTGACGCGCGGCGAGCGCGGCATTCAAGGTAAGACTTACGACGAGGCGGGGCAGATCCGAACCGCGGAAGCTCAGAAGGCCTGCGAGATTCTCAAAGCTCGCCCCGTGTTCGCAGGCCAGGTGAACGGCAAAGTCGAAGTGAACTACGCGCGCTATGACGAGTACCTGAAAATCCTTCAGGGCGAGCGGCCGGATGTCGTGTTCACTCACTGGCCGATCGACACCCACGAGGATCACCGGGCCACTTCGCTGCTGGTTTACGACGCGTGGCTGCGCATGCAAAGGAAATTCGCACTCTACTACTTCGAAGTCATGACAGGAATGCAGACATCACAATTCTGGCCCACGCAATACGTGGACATCACCGTGACAGAGGCGCGCAAACGCGCCTCGTGCTTCGTGCACACCAGCCAGAAGCCCGAAGAATTCTATGCGGTCCATGACCAGATGAACCGCTGCCGCGGCATGGAGCTTGGCGTGAAGTACGCGGAGGCTTTCGTTCACCATTCGCAAAGCCCCGAGGTCACGCTGCCGGCTTAATACTTCGCCTCAGTGATGCGGCCCGTGGTTTCGCCGCGCAACCAGACGTAGAGCGGCGCCCGCGGCGAGGGCGGCGGCCAAGGGAGTTCAATTTGTAAGGTCTGGTTCTGGGGGTCGCCCGCCGCGGGGACGGGGATTCCCTGTACAGGGTATCCTGCCTGGCTATCCCATCCCGTCTTCTCGATGACTTGCAGTTCCTGGCCGGTGAGGCTTCCTAAGAAAAGGCCGCCACTCTTCTTCTGGTCGGTGAGCGCAAATTTCTGAATGTGCGGAAGGCGAATGACTCGTCCCAAAGTATAGGCTTCGGAGGCGCCGGTCTCATCCGCGCTTACCATGGCCTCCAACTGGCACCCGGAGCGGCCAACCGATCCGGGATCAACCGAGAGGAAGAGGATGCCTTCTCCGGCGAAATCCAGCTGCGCAGTTCCGGCTCGCTCGCCCGGATGGAGAGATAGGGATTTCTTCGCCTCTCCCTGGTTGGCACAGCTCAGCTCGAAGCCGGGGTTCAATCCGGCGTTCTCGGTCTGGATCGAGAAACTCACCGGGCCGCCGGCGGCGATTTCGCCCTGGCGCAAGGCTACATCCGTCGCTTGAGAGGACGACTCGTTTACCCCCGTGATCTTCGGCCGCGGCCCAACCACTTGCACGACGTCGGAGATTTTGAGAGGACTTTGCAGATCCGCAACTTTCAAGCTGGCGTCGAGCATATCGCCCCTTTTCGCCTTCGGCGATAATTTGAGGGTGGCCATTCGCTCGCGCAGGTTCTGCGCATCCGCCGCAACAGGAGCCAGGGTCCACGTCGCGTTGTCGCTCGAAATGCCGTCAATCCGTTCCAGGCCGGTTCCCTCGAGCGTGAATGTCTGGTGCGTCTCCCCCAGGTTTGCCCGCAAGGGAAGATTCGATAAGGTGGGGTTGAGAGGGTGGACCACGAGCCCGACGTCATGATTCGATCCGTTCGTCTGGGTGAGTTTCAGGCAATAGGAGCCCGCCGGCAACTTGGCGGTGTCAATTTCCAAATCCAAGGTCGTTTGCCCCCCCCCCGCGCTACTCCCCTTGGGGACAATGAAGGACAGTTCTTTGGGCAATCCTTCGGCCTGGAGTGTGGCATCGTCCTTGAGTAAAGCAGAGGCCGGACTGGAGCCTGCCGCTTTGTCTGAAGGAACGAGTGCGACCTTGTTGACGAACTCAAAATCCGCGCCCGTCAGTTGAACCCCCACCAGACCCGTGCCTTCCACCAGGCGGTCTTCGGAATCGGGGCTGAGTCTGGCGTGCGAAAAATCCGCAAAGGGACGCAAGTTGATGTCGCCCTGTACTTCCATCGGATCCCAATCCCACTTGGCGACAAGGCGGTATTGCCCTTCCGGCAGCTTGGTTTTGCTGAGATCCAACTCCAAAGAGTCGTCCGGTTCACCGAGTTTCACGGTCACGGGGACCTCCGCCGAGTGGCCCGCGGAGACTAATTCCCAATCCCGGACTCGCGGGAGGTTCTTGAGCTGGCTGGGATTCGCGCACGCGATCTTAACGGTGGATTTCCAACCCAGCGGCAGGCACCGGGTCTCCGGCAGCGACGCCGTTGGCGCTCCCACATCCGGAACGCGCAGCATCCACAGATAGGCCGGGCGCGTTCGGGGCTTCAGTTTCTGGTCCTTGCTACAGAGCGCCAGTCCATCGCTGGGAAGAGACTGCGTGAAGGCGGCATGAAAATCGGTGTCCGGAAAGACCATGATGCGGAGGTTTTCAAAAAGCGCCGCGCCCCCGGCGGCCAAGCCGACGGGAGTACCGAAGAAGAGACCTGCCACGGATGCGGCCAGCCCCGTCGACTGCGCGAGCAATGCTGCTCGCTCCGAGGTGAGCGGATCGTAGGTGGAAAGGGAGGGCATCACGGCCCCAAGCAGTTGCGCCGCCTGCTGATCCGTAGGAGCGCCGGTATCGAGTTTGGAGACCGATACGCCATACGCAGCGGAGAATCCGCGCAAGGACGCATTCAAGTCGGTTCCGTAGGTGGGAGATTGCTCGACTTGGGAAAGCGTTTGAACCAGCGCTTCGACAGTAGCTGTCTGCTGGGCGTAATCGGCGAGTTGCGGGATCAGGTCTTGATTCTTCTCAACCATAGAGCTCACTTTTTTTACGTCCAGCCCATGCGGGCCGAAAACCACGCCCACGACGGCGGCCTGCGTCGGAATCGTCCACTGCGTAGGGTCCTTCGCCGGCCGTACCTCCAATACCACAAGGTCCTTTTGTTTGACCTTGCTCTTTTCCGCGTGCTGTGTGGCGCCGCCCTTTTGTTCCACCGTCGAAGATCCCTCTGACGCGGCGCCGGCCTTCGCTGTCTCACTGGAGAGTGCGGAGGCCGGCACAATCAGAATCGCGATCTGCGCTTTGTCCTTGATGGGGTTAGGTATGTGAATCGGCTCGTATTTCAGCCTGTCGCCCGGCCGGATGAGGTTTACGGAGCTTAGTGGCAATGCGGCGCCTTTCCCTTCGGATTGGAGCAGAAGACGAAAAGTGCTGACCGAAATGCCTCCTAGACAGGGGGGCGGGGCGACCGCATGAGCTCTTGCTGAGATGAGCCCAAGGAAAGCTAACAGCAGAAACGAAGGTTTCATTCCGAATTTAGCCTCTCAGGAAGATTGAGCATAATGCACATACGGACTACGGAGGAAAGCAACGCAGTCCTTGGCCAAGGATGAATGGAATGTGTCACAACATCGAAAGCATTGTCCTTTTAATTCGATGTGCGGCAGCGCTGCGGGGTTTTCCCCTCACCAGGGGGCAATTGTCCCTTATGCCACATCAGCCCCACGGGCACAATGTCCGCGCCGCAGAAACGGTCGCGCGGATCGACGGGGCGGCGATGAGAGCCGCCGCTCTAACGCGAGCGGTGATACTATATGCGCCTTGAACAACACGATCTGGAGGCCCTGCGTGAAAACCAACCGAAGAAGATTTCTGCAAGCAAGCGCCGCCACGGCCGCCGCAGGAGTGCTGCCGGCCAACGCTCGTCCGCTAACCGACGATGCTGATCTCGAGGGATTCAACATCGCCAAACGCCATCAGATTATTCGCGACCTGCCCACGCCGAATTTCTTCGAGGGCATGCTCCTTGGCAACGGCGACATTGGACTCTGCGTCACGGTGCGCCCGGACGCGCTGGGCCTCCACCTGGGCAAGGAAGACTCCTGGGACATCCGGGTGAGCGAGGATCACTACCAGCATGTGTTACCGTTCAACGAACTGTTGAAGCTTTGGGAGCGGGCCAGCGAGGAGGCCAAGCGACAGGGCAAGCCTGACATGCTCTATATGGAATATGGCATCGACTTCTTCCGCGAATACACCGAGAAAGTGACTTCCTCGTACGCGAAATCCTGGCCGCGCCCCTGGCCTTGCGGCATTGTGTGGATTCACTGGGACTCGCGAAAAGTGCACGTCGTCAGGCAAGTGCTTGACCCGTCGAATGGACTCTATGCTCTCGAGCTCGAATGCGACGACCTGCGCGGCAAGCGTCGCAAACTGACGTTGCGCTGTTTCGTAAACTGGAACTCCGGGCACGTTTCGGTTTCAAGCGACGAGCCCGCGCCCTTCGTCTCAGTCTCCTACTGCCCCAATCTTGACGCCTCGGCTAAACTTCCGCCGCCTGGGCTTGACGGCAACGCGGGCGAGGGTTTCTCCGAGTTCTCCGCCTATCAGCATTTTCCGGCAACGGTGCCTACAGCGGAGAACCCGAATCCACCTCGCACAACGAAGGACCGCAGCTTTGCTCTGAATGGACGTATCGAAGGCTCCTGGTTGATCGAAGGTCTTGCAGAAACGCAGAATCGGCTGGGAAAACTGGGGCCGGGAAGCAAGGAAGCGTACTGGGACTTCGACGGTCCACCGTGTGTTTTCTTGCGCAGTCAGATGGACCAGCCTTTTCGCCTCGACCTCACGCTTTTCACTCCGCGCGATCACGCGGATAACGTGGTCTTTGCCCGCAGCGAGGCGTTGCGGTTGGCGCAAATCCCCGTGAAGCAACTCCAGCGGGAAACGGAAGACGCCTGGAAGGGTTTCTGGTCGCGCTCTGCCGTGGAATTTGAGGACAGGCAACTGGAGAAGATTTGGTACCACAACCAATACTTGCTGGCCTGCTGCCTGCGGGACGGGAAAGTCGCGCCGGGCCTGTTCGGCAACTGGACGAGCGGCAAGATCGGCACGGCCTGGCATGGCGACTATCACATGAACTACAACACACAGCAGGTCTTCTGGGGAGTGTTTTCAAGCAATCATGTGGACCAGAATCTTCCCTATGTGGAAGTGGTCGAAAGCCTGCTGCCCATGGCCCGGGACTACGCCCGCGAGAAATTCGGATTGCCGGGCGCCTTCTTCCCGCACTCCGCGTATCCGGTGCCGAGCCAGGTGGTGCCTTACCCTGCGCCGCCCTGGGGTTACGAAGTCTGCGAGACGCCTTGGACGGTGCAGAGCCTGTGGTGGCAATACCTGTACACACTCGACAAGCAGTTTCTGCAACGGGTCTATCCCATTTTCCGCGCCGCCACCGATTTTGTGGTCGCCTTCGTGAAAAAGGGGGCGGACGGCAAATACCATATTGCGCCTTCGGCCTCGCCCGAGAATTGGGGCTGCACGGTGGATTTCCGCCTCAATCGAGATTGCATTATGGACTTGGCCATGGTGCAATTCTTGCTTGATGCTGTCCTTGAGGCCTCCAAGATTCTCGATGTCGACGAAGGCGAGCGCGAACGATGGGGGGAGGTTCGTAACGATCTTGCCCCGTACCCGAAAACCCAGGGGCCCTATGGTGAAGTGTGGCTGGATGTGCTTAATGCTCCAGCAGAGCACGTTTACAATGTACCGGTGACGCTTGCCCCTGTTTTTCCGGGAGATCAGGTCGGGATGGGGCGCAATGAAGAGCAGCTGGAAATCGCCCGGCGCACGGCGCGTACCATTCGCTTGGAAGGAGGCAATGATCTTGTCTATCAGCCCCTGATCCGCGCAAGGTTGGGGATGCTGGATGTCCAATGGTTCAAGAACCAGGTGCGCTACTGCCAGTTGCCCAACGGCATTGCCAACGACCGTGTCCGCCAGATCGACGGCCGGTACAATGATGGCGTTGATTATGATTTTATGATGCGGATGGGCGTGTGGACGGAAAACCTCTCGCTGCCTGCCGTGCTCAATGAGTGCATGCTACAGAGTTTCTCAGGGGCGATCCGCCTCTTTCCCGACACGCAGGGATTGGGACGCGCGCGCTTCCGGGACCTTCGCGCAATCGGGGCCTTCCTGCTGAGCGCCTCCTATGATGGCAAAACGGTTTCACAGGTGACGATGCTTAGCGAAAAAGGTGCAACGGCAAAGCTGGTCAATCCCTGGCCCAACGCGCAGCCCAAGGTGACGCGCGTGAAGGACGGCCAGCCGATCACCGTCTCGGCAAAAGGCGAAGTCATGCAGTTTCCCACGCAGGCGGGGGAGCGATACCGGATCGAGCCGGCGTAGATCGCAAACAAGTCGCCGTCGCGCAGGGGCACACCGTGGCGTGCCCCTGCGGTGCGGAGAGATCTGCTCATCCCCAAGGCTCGTCGGCCGACGGTCCGTAGATGGCGGGTACCGGAATACCGTTCAAACGCAGGTAGACGCCGAGCTGGGCGCGATGGTGGACAAGGTGATTGAGGAACATCTGCCGGTAGGCCAGAAACCGAGGCCCCTCAAAAATGGCCTTGCCCTCGAAAGCGAGGATCCAGTTCTCCTTCCAGGCTTCGTCGGGTGTGTCGATGAGCGCCTGACGGACCTTGGCCGAGCCGTCGTCGAATACCTTGACGAGTTGGGCCGCGGAATCGAAAGGCAATGGCTTATAGCTACCCGCGGAAAAGTCCAACTTGGGGGTAGTAAGCACCACGAGGCCGAAGCCGCCAAGTTCGGCCACGTGGGGCGCCAACTTGCCGAGCGGCATCGACTTGGGATGCGGAACGAAGTCTGCTTTCTCGGGGATCCGCTCCAAGGTCTTGCGTGTCTTGGTAATCTCCTCGTCCAACTCGGGCAGAAGCGCTTCGCTGATCGTCATGTAATCCTCCATAGGCTGGTTTGGTTGCTGTCAACTCTCATCCTAGGCGAATGAAAAGCGAAAGTCAAGAGATTTGTCGCCATACCCTCTCCCCGAGCGAGAGGGCAGTGTCTCCTCGTTCCTGCTTAGTTCCACCTGCCCATCTGCCTACTGCCGACTGCATGCTGCCTACCTACGGTCGGCCAAGCCCCGCGTGGTAATCCCACACAGCGTGGTAGTAGCTCATGAAGCGCAGGGGCTCGCAACTCGGCTCACCCACTTCGGCGAACGTGTAGCGATCGAAGTTGATGGATCGGAAAAGGGTGAAGAGCTCACGCCAGGGATACGCTGCATTGTCGAGGTTATTGATATGGCAACTGCGAATCCAGGGTTTCAACAGCTCAAAGCTCTTCCGAACCGAGCCGCTCTCCACGTCGGTGGGATTGGAATTCCAGCAGGCGCCCACCAGAGGATGATTCGCGACCGAGAGAATCTGATGAGCATTGGTGGGGATCTGAGTGCCCTCGCCGTGAACTTCCATCCAGATTTCCACGCCGTGATCGCGCGCAATGTCTCCGCACCTGGCGAGAGCATGGCCGATCTGCTCGAGGGTCTGCTCGTGCGGGACCTCGCGCGGGAATCCGTTGGGCCGCACCTTCACACCCATGCAGCCCAGGTCCTCGGCCAGTTCACACCAGCGGCGCGTTTCTTCGATGTTCTTCGCGACCGTGGCGGCGTCGGGTGACTCATATTCGCAGGTCGTCCCCAGGCTCACCAATCGCACCTTCGAATCGGCAAAGCGCTTCTTCACCTCCTCGCGTTGCTGCTTGCTGAGGGAGGGTTCGACTCCGTGCTTGTGTGTTGTACGCAGTTCCGCACCCACGAAGCCCGTTTTCTCGCAATTGTTGATAATGGTTTCAACGTCCCAGTTCGCCGCCAAGTTGTACGTCACCAGGCCGAGATGAAATGGCGGGGGCGTTCCGGCTGCCTCAGCCACAAAGGGTGCTGAGGGGCTGGAGAGGGCCTCCGCACTTCTGGCAAATCCGGTGATTCCGGCTGCTGAAACAATACCCGACTTCAAGAATTCCCGTCGTTTGGTTCGCGGCATCTTCGCCTCCACCAATCCAAAATCTAAAACCCAAGAAGCAAGTTCCAACTATAATGAATTTGAAAGGTCTTGGGGAATGATTCTCATCATCGACAATTACGATTCTTTCACCTACAACCTGGTCCAATATTTGGGTGAACTGGGCGCGGAGATGCGCGTGGTTAGAAACGATCAGACCACCGTAGATGAAATCGAAAATGAGTTGCCCAGTGCCATTGTCATCTCACCCGGTCCCAAGACTCCCAACGAAGCGGGAATCTGCCTGGAGGTGATCGACAAGCTGGCGGGCCGTGTTCCCATTCTTGGAGTATGCCTCGGGCATCAGGCCATCGGACAAGCCTTCGGTGGCAAGGTCATCCGAGCGCCGGAACTGATGCATGGCAAGATCAGCCAGGTGCATCACGACGGCAAGACTATTTTCGAAGGCCTGCCGAATCCCTTCGAGGCCACTCGGTACCATTCGCTGATCGTGGAACGCGAGGGCCTCCCAGCCTGCCTTGAAATCTCCGCCACTTCCCCGGACGGCCTTATCATGGGCCTGCGGCATCGCCACATGAAGATCGAAGGGGTTCAATTTCATCCCGAATCGATCCTCACGAAGCCAGGAAGGCAGTTGCTTGCCAACTTCCTGAAGATGTAGTAGGGTTGCTGCGGGTCGGAATCAATGGCTCTTGTTCCGCTGGGTAAAGTCCACCAGGCTCTGGAGTGTCTCGAGCGCGCGGCCGGAGTCAATCACTTCGGCAGCCGTGGCAACGCCGTGGATAAAGTCTGCCGCCTTGGTCGCCACCACAAATGCCGCGGCAGCGTTGGCGAGGACCACATCCCGGTGGGGACCGTCCCTGCCTTGAAGGACGGATAGTGTAAGCCCGGCGTTGGTCTCTGCGTCTCCGCCGCGCAGTGCCTCGAGTGGCGTCCGCGCAAAACCGAAATCTTCCGGGGTCACGTGGCGGGTCTGGACCCCTTCGGCATTGAAAGAGGAGAGTTGCGTCGGACCGGAGAGAGTGATCTCGTCCATGCCGTCGGAGCCCGTCACCACAAAAGCTCGCTCGGTACCGACAGCGCCCAGGGCGCGCGCCATCATCTCCGTGCGCGACGCATCGTAGACTCCGACGAGCTGGACCGAGGCGCGAAGCGGATTTGTAAGCGGCCCCAGCAGGTTGAAAACGGATTTTGTCTTCAGGGCCCGCCGTGCATTCATCACATGTTTCATCGCCGCGTGGAGGCTGGGCGCAAACAGAAAAACCATACCCACTTCTTCCAGGCAGGCGGGGATGCGGGCGAACGGCAAGTTGAGCGAGACACCAAGGGCTTCCAGCACGTCCGCGCTGCCGCAACGGCTCGAGATGGAACGATTGCCGTGCTTGGCCACGCGGACCCCGCCGGCTGCGGCCACCAGCGCCACCGCCGTCGAAACGTTGAACGTGGCGTGACCATCGCCGCCAGTTCCACAGGTGTCCAGCAAGGGGCTGCCGGCCAGCAATGCTTCCAGATCAACTCCCGCCTGGCGCAAGCCTTCGGCAGCGTGAGCTCGCATCACCTGCGCGAACCCGACCAGTTCCTCAACCTGTTCTCCCTTGTCCCGCAAGGCCGCGAGGAAGCTGACGATCTCCTCGTCGGGCACGGAGCCTGACAGGAGGCGCTCCATCACCGTCCCAGCCTCGGCGCGGCTGAGGTGTTGCTGGGATTCAAGTTTTTCAATAACCTCGCTGATTTGCATAACTGCTAATCGCTCGTTGTCCTGCTTCCTGGCCCGGATAGGTCAGTGCACGTTGCAATTAAACCCCGCATTTCTTATACTGCCAGATTACACAGTAATTGCAAACTCGGCTAGCCGCGAAGCGGCGCGTGGATGGAATCGCGTTAACCTGATGGTTGCCGTGGCCTGGATACCGACGGCGAGCTGCGGCCGGCTGACAACTAAAACTGACGACTGAAAACTTCCAAAATGAAGATTCACGAATACCAAGCCAAGCAAATACTTGCAAAATTCGGCGTAGTCACTCCGCGCGGTGAAGTTGCCTTTAGCCCCCAGGAAGCGCGCGTGGTGGCGGAGCGATTGGGCGGAACCGTCGTGGTAAAGGCGCAGATTCATGCGGGAGGCCGGGGCAAGGCGGGCGGTGTGAAGTTGGCCCACGACCCGGACGAAGCTCAGCGCATCGCGGGGGAGTTGCTCGGCAAGAAGCTGGTGACGATCCAAACGGGTCCCGAGGGGCGGGTGGTAACGCGCCTTCTGATTGAGGAAGGCCTGCAGGTGGCGCGGGAACTTTATCTGGGCTTGGTGATTGACCGTACCTCTGCCCGCCCTGTGTTCATGGCCTCGATCGAGGGTGGGGTGGAAATCGAAGTCGTGGCTGCCGAGCATCCGGAGAAGATTTTGAAAGAGTTCATCGATCCCGCGCTGGGCTTGCAGCCTTTCCAGGCGCGCAAACTGGCCTTCGGGCTCGGCCTGGCGGCGAAGCAGATAAACGATGCTGTGCGGTTCTTCTCCAGCCTCTACCAGGCAATGATGGCCACGGACGCTTCCCTTGTAGAGATCAATCCCTTCGTGCTCACTCGCGACGGCCGCCTGCTGGCGCTCGACGCCAAGATGAATTTTGACGATAACGCGCTTTACAGGCACAAAGACATTGGCGAGTTGCGCGACCTCGATGAGGAAGATCCGCTCGAGGTGAAAGCCTCGAATTTCGGCCTAAACTACATCCGCCTGGACGGCAACGTGGGCTGCATGGTGAACGGCGCAGGGCTCGCCATGGCCACCATGGACATCATCCAGTACGCCGGCGGACGCCCAGCCAATTTCCTGGACGTAGGCGGCGGCGCCAATGAGGAACAGGTTCGCCACGGTTTCGAGATCATACTGAGCGATGCTAACGTGCGCGCGGTGCTTATTAACATCTTCGGCGGCATTATGCGCTGCGACATCGTGGCGAATGGAGTAATCGCGGCAGTCAGGTCCCTCGGGACCAAAGTGCCGGTTGTGGTTCGACTGAAAGGGACGAACGTCGAACTGGGGCAGAAGCTCCTACGCGAGTCAGGCATGAACTTTGCCGTCGCCGACGACATGAAGGACGCGGCTGAAAAAGTGGTTGCGCTCGCGCGGAATTGATTCATTGAGTCACTTCAATGAATCAATGGGTCAATGAATCAATCCTATGTCTATTCTCGTTGACGAAAACACACGGCTTTTAGTGCAGGGCATCACAGGTCGCGAAGGCACGTTCCACACGCAGCAAGCGGTGGCGTACGGAACCAAAGTGGTGGCCGGCGTGACGCCGGGTAAGGGCGGAAGCGCGGTAGACGGCGTTCCGGTTTTCAATACCGTCCAGGAAGCTAAGGAGAAAACGGGCGCGAACGCTTCTGTGATCTTCGTGCCGCCGCCGTTTGCCGCAGACGCCATTCTCGAGGCTGCCGACGCGGGGTTGCCGTTGGTGGTTTGCATCACAGAGGGTATCCCCACGCTCGACATGGCACGTGTGATGGATAATCTCTCGCGAACCAAGACGCGGCTGATCGGCCCCAACTGTCCCGGTATTATTTCGCCCGGAAAGTGCAAGATTGGTATTATGCCGAGGCACATCCACCTGCGAGGAAACGTGGGTGTCGTTTCGCGCAGCGGAACCCTTACTTACGAGGCGGTCGGCCAGCTCACCGCTTTGGGCATTGGCCAATCCACCTGCATTGGGATCGGGGGCGATCCGATCATCGGAACGACCTTTGTGGATGTGCTGCGGCTGTTCAATGAAGACTCGGAAACGCACGGGATCGTCATGATTGGAGAGATCGGCGGCACAGCTGAAGAAGAAGCGGCAGCCTTCATTAAAGCGCAGGTCAAGAAAGCCGTGGTGGGGTTCATCGCCGGACGCACCGCGCCGCCGGGCCGCCGCATGGGCCACGCGGGGGCCATCATTTCAGGCGGGAAGGGGACCGCCGCGGATAAGATCGCAGCGCTCCGGTCGGCGGGCATTGCGGTCGCCGAAAGCCCGGCGCTGATTGGCGAGACGTTAAAGGCAAGTCTGAGGGGTGGAGGTTGAAGGGTAAACATTGGTCCTACGCTTTATCCTTTAGCCTTTGACCTTTAAACTTTTGGGGAGCATATGGCAATTGAACGTACTTTGACAATTATAAAGCCCGACGCCGTTGCGGCGGGGCACATGGGTGACATCATTAAGATCTTCGAAGCGAATGACTTTAAGATCGTCGCGGCGCGCCTGGTGAATCTTACGAAGAAAGAGGCGGAAGGGTTTTACGCTGTGCACCGCGGTAAGCCCTTCTTCCAGAGCCTCACGACGTTCATGAGTTCCGGCCCCGCCCTGGCGATGGTGCTGGAAGGCGATCAGGTTATTTCGCGCCTGCGCGAGGTCATGGGCGCTACCAATCCCGCCAAGGCCGCTGCCGGAACCATTCGCCAGTTGTACGCCACGAATATCGAGCACAATTCCGTGCACGGTTCGGACGCCCCCGAAACAGCCGCGTACGAGATCGGCTATTTCTTCCGGGGAGTGGACCTGGCGATCTGAAGCTCCGTAGGGACACGTCATGGTCTGCCCCACTTGAATCACCGATGAAGACCTCCGGCGAGAAGCGAGCAGCCCTCGGAATTCGGATGCATTCCGGTTGGGGAGTGCTGGTGACCATCTCCGGCGATGCAGGCTCGGTAGAAGTATTAGACCGAAGGCGCATCGTCACTGCGGATCTCACCGTCCCAGGGGCCAAGCAGCCTTATCACTCCGCCGCGGGTCTCGGACTTCGAGAGGCGGAGAGTTATCTTGCGAACTGTGCAGCCGTCTCAGAGCGCCTGGCTTTCGAGGCCATTAGAGAAGTGGTCGGGGATTTGAAAGCGCGGCGCTGCCGAATTGCGGGTTCCGCTGTGCTGTTGGCCTCAGGCCGGCCCCTGCCAGGCCTCCCCGCAATTCTCGCGTCGCATGCTTTGATCCACACGGCCGAGGGCGAGTTCTTTCGCGATGCTGTTAAGAAGGCTTGCGAGCGCCTGGAAGCTCCCGTAACGGCAATTAAAGAGCGTGACCTCGACGGCCGAGCCAGGACAACATTCGGGAACGAGGCGAGCCGAATGCAGCGCAGGATTTCAAGATTGGGAAGTTCCATCGGCCCGCCTTGGACGAAGGACCACAAAACGGCGGCGCTCGCCGCCGCACTCCTTCTTGCGACGTAGCGCTCACCTTCAGGCCGGCACCGAGGGAACTGTCGACCTGAAGGTCGGCGTTCCGAGCGTGGAAGTTTCCAGTACAATGTCTATATGCTGCCTTCCCAGCTCGGCAAATTG
>Ga0181532_10000345_pt1 | contig 48756 bp, 43 predicted proteins | sample PEATcosm2014_Bin_33_FD_119768 | JGI IMG/M metagenome (GOLD analysis project Ga0181532, IMG submission 119768) | Peatland microbial communities from MTU Mesocosm Facility, Houghton, MI, USA - PEATcosm2014_Bin11_30_metaG | ecosystem: Environmental > Terrestrial > Soil > Wetlands > Peat | place... | reverse complement strand
TTGTCTGGCTGGAGAACACGACCCCGGGAGAAATCGTCAGCTTCCTGCGACGGGGCGCAAAGGATGAGTTCGTTGTCTTAATCAACTTTTCAAGCCGCCGCGTGAAAGGGTCGGTCGAATTGCCAAATGCAGAGGGCTTCAAGCCGGTGAATATCAGCGGCAGCAAGGCCAACGATGTTGACATCGTCCTCCCTGACTTTAGCCTCAGCGGCTACGGGTGGTGCATTTATCATCGGACTGTTCCTGAATGAGGGTGGGGGAGCCTTTGAAGGACTGCCCCCAAAACCTATGAGGCTGTTTGCTTCCTTGCACCGGTGTCTGGTTTAGTACGTTGGAAATCGGGCATTGCCCAAGGGGTTAGAGGGTTGCCTGCTCAACAAGTCTGGAGAGTGGGTAGCGGTGCACGGAGTCGTGCATACTCTATGGCCTGATAATAATGTCAGGCCGCTAAACCGTGGTCCACACTATGAAAACGAAAATTGCCATCCTTATGGTTGCTGGTATCATTGCAGTCAGCTCGCTCTGCTTAGCAGACACTACCGGTAGTTCGCCAAAACCGGCAGACGATTTGGCGACGGTTCACATGGAGTTAAAGCAAACCCAAGCGCAGCTTGAGCAGGTAATTGCCAGAACGAGCGTGTTGGAGGAGCAAGTTCGTGCCTTGGAGGAGCCGAACGCGACGTTGCAGCAGGAAGTGCGAAAGCTCCAAATGACGCATTGGGTTCACCCGCAGACCAACCAAGCGCCACAAGTCCCACATTTGGTCCCCTTGCAGACCAAGTGAGCGGGCGGCCCAGCACCGTGCGAGGCCGTGTGAAAACTCCGGCGGAGTGAACGAATAAAGTTTCAGCGGCGGACACTCCAGTTCTCACATTGAGCGTCAGTCCAGGTTCTTTCCCTGGATGCCGTCTTTGGCCTTGATAAAAATTCGCAGGTCTGCTCTCATAACCCCATGATAAAGGCCTGAGATAGAAAAGTCACCCGTGCACAGTGTCGCGCACGCTGTTTGGCGTAATAATAATGTTAGACGGGCGCAGTTGGTTAACATGTTTCAGACAAATACACTTATGAAATTTTCATCAATCCTGTCGCCGGATTCATTGGGTCGTGTGTCATCCTGTTGGCTCGCGCTGGCGCTTGTACCAATTCTGGGTGCAGGCTGTGCGGGCACGTTCCAGGAAGTCAAAACGATTTCGCCCAGTCAACCACCGGCAGAACGGCCCGCTGTGCTCGTTCTGGGACAGGTGCTGATTGCAGATGACCACATTTCCGCGACGGAGAAAGAATTGTATATGTTAAAACTTAAGCAAGGAGTGGAGGAGTGGTTTGCAAAGACAAACACTTTCGACATCATTCTCACCGGCACAAACGTGCCGCCGCACGGGATTATATTAAGCGGCACCATCACCGAAGTTAACATGGGCAGCGCCGCAGAAAGGTTTTGGGTTGGCATGGGGGCGGGGCAGGAGCGCATTCAAGGCGAGTTTGAAATTAAAGACGCGTTGGGCAAAAGCCTAGCTCGGTTTACAGCGCGAAGGTCTTATTTAGGCGGAGTTGGGATTGGAGGTGCGGGCATGATCAGCATGGACGAATTGACGTTGCGGCTCGGGGAAACCGTTGCCGAAACCATCTCCAAGTGGTTGCATGGACAAAAAGTTGAATGATCTACTGCTGGATGTATGAGATTCATGCCGTCAAATCGCCGGAGCCAACCGCCGTTGGCGCATTCAGTTCCAATTCAAGGTTGACATCCCCGGCCCGTCGTAGCTTAGTTCCGGACGGCAGGCCAAAAAGTGAGCGAGCCGCCCCTTTATCAGACCAAAACGACGGGCACCGACGATGAGGTGACAAATGAAAACAGCACTACTTGAACATATTGAAGCGAAAATCATCAATTTTCTATTTGATACGAAAGCGCCCAACCATGCGAGCCAGATAGCTCTTCACATTTATGAAACCAGAGAAGACACGCTCCAAGCAATTCAAAAGTTGGTAAAAAGCAGCACCATTAAGGGCATACAGGATTTTACCTTTTTCACTTCTACCGGTGAAACCATGGCTTACATTTTGGCCAACACGTCACAGGTACCAACGCCGTTTGCGCCTTCGGTTCCGCCTTCGCCGCTGACATCACACGGCCGGCGGGGTGCAATTCGTGGTCGTTAGGCAGACGTACAACTCTGATGACTGCTCGAACTCTTTGCGCGATTTTGTTCAACCTGCTGATTGGACTTTCGGTCCATGCTTCGGAGGTCATTCAAATGGATGTGCGCCCCATTTTGACCGGGCGCGCGGTCACGACCCTCACAGACGGCAAACTGGTGCCATGGACCAAAGGAGTGGATGGCGCGGGACGCGCGGATGGTTACATGACCCTGGAAGCCTCCGTTGTGAACGGCGACAAGAATGCGAAGGCACTGCCCGGCGATGGTTGCTTCAAGACCACCGCAGTACATCCATTCGTCCGGCTCAACTTCACGAATGCGGACGGGAAGGGTTTCCAAACGCGAAGCGTCGAAGGAGAAGGCGAGTTTGCCTTTCCTGTACCAGCAAGGCGGTACAAAAAGATGCTTGTTTTTATGACCAGTGCCGAAGGACCTTCGCACCTCCGTTTCAAACTTGCGTATGTGGACGGCATGGTTGAGCAGCGCGAGATACTGCTGCCTGATTACTACAACGATGCGCCTGCCGGGGACACCAACGTCTTTTCCCTGGCGACGGACCTGGCCAAGTGGGACTCCTCCGGTCGAATGAAGGAACCGGGTCACCATTATATCCATGGCGTGGTTTTGCATCCTGCGGCCGGGAAAGAATTGGTTTCCGTGCAAGTTGGCAAAACGGCTCCCGGGTATCTTGTCTTCTGGGGCGCGACAGGGGTGACAACAGATTAGGGCTTTGAGTGCTTAAACAAGGTTTTCCGCGGAGTAACAAATCGCGAGGCTGGGTGAAAAGTCCGGCGGAAGGAGCGGGAAAAATTTGACCGGCGGTCCGAAAGTTCGGATCGCCGGTTTTTACTTTCCTGAGATTCGGTCCGTGCTGGCAGCGATCGGGGAGCCGCGTAAAAGGCTTGGCCTCAACCATGCGCTCCAGCCAACACCGTTTGGAGGATTCGGTTCCATCCCGCATGGCGGGACGGTTGACATGCGACAGGCTTGACTTCTCGGGGACGTGGAGGTTCACTGGCGCAACTATGACGCATTTATCTGCCAGTCAGTTGCGCCGCGCGGCGGGCATCAAACACAAAATCGAATCACTGCAAAAGGAGTTTTCCCGGCTGTTGGGCAGCACCGCTGGCGCTGCCGCTCCCCGTAAGCGCCGAAAGATGAGCGCCGCTGGAAGGCAAAGAATTGCCGCAGCGGCGAGAGCGCGGTGGGCGAAAGTCAAGGGGCGGAAGTCGGCGGCGAAGCCGGTCAAGAAAGCCAGACGCAAAATGAGTGCAGCCGCGAGGGCAAAAATTGCGGCGGCAGCCAGGGCGCGCTGGAAGAAGGCCAAAGCCGCAGGCAAAAAGACGTTGTAGCGGATTATGAACCACATGCGGCTTCTGGACAGGGTTGGATTTCCAATTCAATATTCGAACCAGCGGTCGTATAACCATAGTTGGGATTGCGAAGATGATCACCATTCGCAAGTACAAGCGTGAAGATGCACGCGCGGTTGCCGCCTTGGTCAGCAAGACGTACTCGCACTTCAATGTGAACGAGGGTACCAAAGAGGCTGTCCGCCGGTATGTCGAGAGCTACAGTCCCAAGGGGAAGACGACGGAAGACATTCATAATCGCTTCTGCCGAACGCCACACTGTTTTGTTGCTGTTGCCGGTTGCCGGGTTGTGGGAATGGTAAGAGGAATACAGAACCGTCTCGTCAACCTTTTCGTCGATGGTGGTTTTCATCGGCAAGGCATCGCCACGCGCCTTGCCCGGAGGTTCGAGAACGCCTGCCGGCAGGGAGGCTTCACGCACGTAGTGTTGCGTGGCAGTCTATACGCCACGCCTTTCTACCAGTCAATGGGGTACAGGAAAACCACAGGTGTCCGCAAATTGCACGGGCTGAAGATTCAGCCCATGAGGAAGGAATTGAAGCGAGGAATTCCAACCAGCGGGGGGCGGCTTCAGATTCGCTCCGCTGGCATTGCCGCCCATGAATAACTTCGGAAGAACTAAATTTGTTCGATGGGCCTCAACCTCTCCACCATGACCGAAGCTGAAGTTGTCAGGATCATGCGCGAACATCTGGAAGGATTATTCCCAAGGGACTGCCCCAACTGTAACCGCCGTTTTGCCACGCTCCGGGAGTACCTGCTGGTCACGAAACATCTAGGCCCCGCCATGCCATACGATGCGGATTTGGGCGATTGGAATCCCTTGCGGCCAGTGGGGACGATGACATACGCCGGTTGCCCCTGTGGCGCTACGCTGGCCCTCAGTTCTGAAGGTATGCCGCTTCCCGTGCTTTGGTCGTTGTTGAACTGGGCCAGGATCGAGACGCAAAGGCGACACCTGACTCCGCAGGAATTGCTGAATTATCTGCGCGACGAGATCTGCAAACAGGTTTTGGCCGCACCAGATCAAGCAGACACTTGAGAAGAGAATTGATGGGAAACAGCGCATCAAATCTCTGGCGCCAGCGCTGGTCGAGGCCGTCAGTTTACACTGCGAAACCAGCCGCGCGTCGTTTTCGGCCGGGACGAGGTTGCCACGCAAATGAGACATGCGACCAAAGCCAGCAGCGAAACAACCGCTCCAATTTCAAACGCGCGGTCCCGGTAAATCAACCGCACGCGATGCCGCCCCTCCGGAATTTCAACTGCCTGAAACGCGTGGTTCGCCCGCAGCAACCGCACCGGTTTGCCGTCCACGTCCGCGCGCCAATTGTGATACCAGGTCTGCGCTACGACGACGAGTGAGGGCGCACCGGCCTCGACCTCGATGTCCAAGCTCTGAATTCCGAAGTGCGATTTGAGAACGCGGGCGGCTGTTCGATTCGTGACCGTCACAAACAATTTTGCTTCCGGCGGGAGGAAAACCACTTCGCTTCCGTCAAAATCCGGCTGCGTCAACGCACGCAAGGTATCCGCGTCGTCGAGAAAAACCGGTTTTTGGCCGGCGGTCGCGAGTGGCAGAAAGGTCCGGCGCGCCTGCCAATGGAAAATTTCGCCGGGAGCGGTGATTTGTGAAACACCCATGAAATCCTCGAGCCGCGGAAAATCCGCGTTGGTTGTGGCGTAAAACAGCGACAACACGTAATCGTTTTCACGCGGTGTGAGTGAAAAGAATCCATCCACCTTCGGCACATCGTCGAGCAGGTTGACATTGGCGCAATAACCGGCCCGCTTCGCCAGAAAATTGTTTTTCGCGTTGCTCGACGCGAATTGGATGAATTCGATCGCGGCCATCGGCGAGACCATGGCACGCGAACCGCCAAGTCCGGGCTGCGGGTCCATTTTCAAATCGGCGCGCGCCAAGTTCAGTTCATAGACGCTTGGCGGCACGGTCGGGTTTTGAGTTGGTTCGTGCGTGAAGACATCGAGCCAAGCGACCACAATCAAAAGCAACGGTGCCAAGCGGCGCAATCCCGGTCCGGCTTCCTGTGTCAAGAGGAGCAACAGCCACCCGGTCACCAGCAGAAAAAATACGCGCGACAGTCCGTTGCGCAACGTCGCGTGAACGTCGTCCGTTGGAAACGGGAAGCGCCACGCCCAAAACAGAATTCCCGCAAGAAGTGCGAACAGAATTGCACCGATTGCCAATAGTCTGGAAGTTTGAAAATTCTGAGGGGAAAAAGTTTTCTCCCTCGCCCCGCCCAAGCGGGGAGAGGGTTGGCTCGTCGCGCCGAAGCCGGGCGAAGGCGGAGGTGCGGAGATTTGAATTTTGGAATAATCGGCCTCCTCACCCCGGCCCTCTCCTCCTTTGGCGGAGGAGAGGGGGAAAAATCGTGCCAGCCCGAATGCCGCGAGCAACGGCATCAGAAACGCCACGAGCGTCACGTATTTGATCGGATAGGTCACAAAGCTGAGTTGCGGGATGATTTTTCGCAGGGTGGGATAGACGAAGGTGTTTTCGCCAAAGGCAAAAATCAGCGCGAGGACCGTCGCTCCGCCAAGCAGCCACACACGACGTTCCCGCACCGACCAGAGCGCGAGCAGCGCGAGCCACAACGTGCCGATGCCGAGGTAGTAGGACGACGTCCACGATTGGCCGTATTGGAAAAAGACGCCTTCCGTCCACGAGCGGCCAAATGCCATGGGCACGAGGAAATTGACCCAGCCCCAGCCGGGCATGGACCAACGCGTGTCCGCGTAGCCGACACTGCGTTGCGAATGAGCAGAGAGATCGAGGAATGGCAGCAGTTGCGCGGCGGCCATGGCCATCACCAGCAACACCACCAGCGGAAAACGCCGGAGCATGGCCGGACTCGAAGATTCGCCCCGAATGAATTGTTGAATCCAGAGCGCGAGCAGCAAAAGCCAGGTGAGCAAAATGATTTCCGGTCCACCGGCGAGCATTTGCATGGCGCCCACCAACGCAGCCAGGATTATTTTTTGTCCGCCGCCGCGCCAGGCCAGTTCGACCGCGAGCACGACCCACGGCATCCAACTGAGGGTCGCCAAGTGACTCGGCCACATGAGCAGATTGAGTGTCAGGCCGTTGAACGCGAACGCCACGCCAGCAAAGGCCGCCGCAAAATTGTTTTTAGTCCACCGCCGCGCAAGAAAATACATGCCGAACCCGGCGAACCACAGGTGCAGCAGGCAGAAAAAACTCAGCGACCATGTCAGCGGCAACAGCAAATAAATCAGCGATGGCGGGTAGAGCGGCATGGTGTTCCATTGCGCGAGAAACGGCACGCCGCAGTTGTTGTAGGGACTCCAGAACGGCAGTTCGCCGCGCCGGAAACACTCCTGCTGAAAGTGGGTGAGGGGATAGGCGAAAAATCCGTAGTCGCGCACGACGAACGTTTGTAGTCCGAGCAAGACCTGCGGGAAAGCGGCGAGGATGAGCAGAGCGAGCAGGATGCCGAAGCGCAGCGGTGTGAACCAGTTGAACGCGCGTGATTCGGATGTCTCGCTCATGAATTTTGTGGCTTCAATTTATTCATGAAGTGAAATCGGCGGCAAGTATTCGCCGATCAATTCGCGTTTCCACCAGGCGCCCGTCGCGCGGCGTTCGGCGAAGTTCGTGAAACGATAATCGTAAAATTCCGCCCGGATGTAGCGCGGCGGATGATTCGGAAACGGGTTTTTGTCGAGCAAGGCCAGTACCTCCGGCGAACCTTGCAGCAGACGCTCACAGAAATTCACGAACCACGGATTTTGTTGGTAATCCCCCAACGCGGCGAACCACATCTGCCAGTCCAATCGCGGCTGGTGCGGCGCGACAAACGCCGGCCGCCGGGCCACGTCGCCGGGCTTGTATTTGAATTCATACGGCAGCCAGTTCACGCTGTCGTTGCTGCCTTCGACGATGATTTCGCGCCGGTCGGTGGTCATGACGGCGAACAGACCGTAGCCATTGAAAGTGCGAAACGGTCCGAGCCAGGCATCTGCAACCGCCACCGGGAACAGCCAGCCGGGTCGCATACCGAACATCAGTCCCATTTGGAAGAGGTAAGTGGCAATGACCACGACGGCGAGTGGGACGGTGACAGCGCGAGGCCAGCGCCAATGAGTGACAGGTGGCAAGTGGCAAGTGACAGGAGCAAAAGCAGGGCGAAATTTGGATGGCTTCAAATTCATCAGGACATAATCGTCCAGCAGAAGCAAACACAAGGCCAGCGTGAGCAAATTGAAAAACGTGTAGTTGCCGGTCAGCAAAATTAAAATCTGGAGGAAGACAATGGCTGCGCCTCCGCAAAATCGCAATCTGCGCGGGGCAAAAATCAGGAAAGGCGCACCCAGTTCGATGCCGAACATTGCGAGACACGACGTTTTTTGAAACCACAACGGCAGTTGGCTGGCGTACCAGCCAATCCAGGTCGGCAGCGGCTGCGTTTGGTAGTGGAAAGTGAGCGCGGTGAGATTGCGCCAGTTCAGGTCGCCGCTGAGGAGCTTCACGCAACCGGACGAGAACATCAATTTGAACAGCAACAATCGCAGCAACCAGAGCACAATTCGGGATGGCGGCGGTTGTGGCACGGGTGTCCCGCCCGTGAGTTTCTGGTTTTCAGTGACGCTCGCGCTCGAAACACACGGGCGGGACGCCCATGCCACTAATTCCAACGGCGCAAAGAAAATGGCGAGAAAGCCGGCTTCGAGCAGCAGGTTGTCCCATTGAAAGCCGAGAAAATCGCGTCCAATCGTCACGAGCGAGAGATACAGCAGCCACAGCAAGGCGAGACATGGCGCGGGCGCAATGCCAATTATCAAAATGACGGCCAGCACCGCGCCCGCCGCGCATTGGAAATGGAGAAAGCCGTCGGAAGAATTGAACCAACCCAGCGTCGGCAATAAACGAAATCGGTCCAAACCGATTCCTTGCAGGTCGCATTGTTGCTGCACGGCTGTCATGAAACGGTCGGTCGGTAAAATGCCATCGTGTCCGATCAGGCCGTTGATTTGCGTCCACAACGAAACGAACGCGATGAGGTAAATCACGCCCAGCGCCCGAATAAAAATCCGGCGCGGGAGAAAATGCATCGGCTGTTCGACGTGCCGTCCCCAGAACCAGCGGGTGAGCCGTGAGAAAAGCGTGCGATGGCCTGCGACGAAATTGTAGGCGTGCTCGGTGAATTTGGCGAGTGCGGGCGAATGCCCGTACCACTCCCAGAGCCATTGTTTGGAAGGATTTTTGGCAAGCACGCGAAACACCGCCTCCGCGCCGGAATAAACCGAACCGTCGGATTCGACGAGTTGGACGGCCGTGTCGAACTGTTCGCGGGGAATTTCGGGAAATTGGGCGGCGATGCGCGGGTCTTGGGCAGGGAGGTAATCCACGCTTTCACCGGTCATTTGTTGCCAGCGGCGGATCCAGAGCGTGCAGAAATTGCAGTCGCCGTCGAAAACCATCAGCGGTTTTGGCGGCGGCGCGGCGACGCGGATATTACTTTTCATCGGCTGCGACTTGGCACTCTGCCGGTTGGGAGTTCCTCCTTCAGGCGGTGCGACAAGAACATAACCCATTGCTGCCTGAAGGCGGAACTCCAAACCATTCTGCCAGCTTCCAAGATGGGCGCAGTGCGCGCCCTGCCTTTCATATCACGTCACGGCACCAGCACGGCGGCGCCGTGGATTTGGCCGTTGCGCAAACGGCTCAAAACTGCGTTGGCTTCGGCGAGCGGAAACGTCTGCACCATCGTCCGCACCGACACACGCGGCGCGAGCGCGAAAAAATCAGCACCGTCGCGTCGCGTGAGATTGGCCACGGAGCAAAGTGTGCGCTCATGCCAGAGCAAGTCGTATGGAAACGATGGAATATCGCTCATGTGAATGCCACCACAGACGACTGTGCCGCCTTTCGCAACGGCTTTTAACGCCAGCGGCACGAGCGCACCAACCGGCGCGAAGATGATGGCGGCGTCCAATTTTTCCGGCGGCAAAGTTTCAGAATCTCCCGCCCAGACCGCGCCCAGCGATTTGGCGAATGCTTGGGCCTCCGAATCGCCCCGACGTGTGAAGGCGAAAATTTCGCGGCCTTGGTGCCGCGCGATTTGAGCCACGATGTGCGCCGCGGCACCGAAACCATAAATCCCAAGGCGCTTCGCTGAGCCGGTCTTGACCAACGAGCGGTACCCAATCAATCCGGCGCAGAGCAGGGGAGCGGCCTCGGCGTCGGAATAATTTTTCGGCATCGGAAAACAAAATCGTTCATCGGCGACGACAAATTCCGCGTAGCCGCCATCCAGCGTGTAGCCGGTGAAACGCGCGCGGTCGCACAGATTTTCACGTTCGCTGCGGCAAAACTCACACTTGCCGCATGTCCAGCCCAGCCACGGAATGCCCACGCGGTCGCCGGTTTTGAATCGTTGGGCGTCTTCGCCTTTTTCGACAATGACGCCGACGATTTCGTGTCCGGGCACGAGCGGCAGTTTGGGATTCGGCAATTCGCCGTCCACGACGTGCAAATCCGTGCGGCAGACGGCGCAGGCGGACACTTTCACCAAAACCTGCGTTGCGTCGGGCTTTGGCGTGGGTATGTCAACTGCCCGCAGCGGTTGCCGCGGTGCTTTCAGAATCATCGCGCGCATGAGCCAATGGAATCCGGTTTAAGCCGTCCGTCAAGCCTATGCTTGCCCGTGAAGTGTCCTGATGTTAATTGGTGGGTGCGCCGCTGCCGCGGCGCACGGCGGTGCAGCTACACCGCCGCCACCCAATCAGGACACTGCCGCTCGGCGCTACAAATTGACTCTGCACTCATCCGCGTTTACGCTGACGCAGATGTGTTTATGAGCGAATTGCAAAATTCCCTGCTCGAATTGATCCGTCGCACCTCGGCGGAAATTCCCGACGACGTGCAAAAGGCGATTCTCGATTCATTGGAACAGGAGAAGAAAGGCACGATTGCCGAGAACGCGATGAAAATCATTGAGCGCAACGTTGAACTCGCCAAACAAAAATCGCAGCCAATTTGCCAGGATACTGGCAGCATCCTTTTCTATGTGGATTGCCCGGTCGGCTTTGACCAGATTGCGTTTGAAGAAACGGCGAAGGAGGCCGTGAAGCTGGCAACCAAGAAAGGTTATCTCCGCCAGAATTCCGTGGACTCGCTCACTGGCATCAACGACGGCACAAACGTCGGGCCGGGTGCGCCCGCGTTCCATTTTCATCAGCATCGTTCGCCCGAAGTGAGCGTGCGGCTGGTGCTGAAGGGCGGCGGCTGCGAAAATGTCGGCGCGCAATACTCCCTGCCGAGCGAGATGCTTAACGCGAACCGCGACCTCGACGGCTGCCGCAAGGCAATTCTCGACGCGGTGCTGCAGGCGCAAGGCAAGGGCTGCGGACCGGGCATCCTCGGCGTGTGCATCGGTGGCGACCGCGCGACGGGCTACGAGATGAGCAAGACGCAATTCCTGCGGCTGATTCCCGATCGGAACCCAAACCCGGAATTGGACAAGCTGGAGCAGGACATTTTAAAAACGGCGAACGAGCTCGGCATCGGTCCGATGGGGTTCGGTGGCAAGACGACGTTGCTGGGCGTGAAAATTTGCGCGGCGAACCGCCTGCCCGCGTCCTATTTCGTGAGCATCAGCTACATGTGCTGGGCGTATCGCCGTCAGGGCGTGACGCTGGACGCGGAGGGGAAAATCGGGAAGTGGCTTTACTAAGTCTAAGTGCGACCGGAAAATGCAATGATCGACCTTTTCAAACTTTCCTTCCCTTTCACCGAAGACAAAATGGGGGCGCTGAAAGTCGGCGACGAGGAGCTGATTTCCGGCGTTGCGTTCACCCGGGTGACGCGAGCAGTGAGTGGGGAGATTGAGACATGAATAAGACGCTTACGATTTTTATCGGCATCGCGTTGTTGATTGTGGTGGGGGCCATGGCCATTTACCTGGCGGTAATCCGGCCGGTCACAATAGTGGCGGTAAAGGCGGTGGAAGCTCCCGGTAAAATCGTTGAACAGGTGTTTGATTTTGGCAAACACGGGATCGACGCCTTCAAGGTCATTTTCCAGTCGCAGGTCAATGTGGTCTCCTCGACCACCGTCTGTGACGCCACGCCCATTGCGGAACTGGCGGTGCTGCAAAGAAACGTCCGCGAGATCATCGATTATAAAAAAACCGATCTGCACAGCACCAAACGCATCATCGCGGAACAGACTTTTGTGGCAAAAATCGGGTTCGATCTGGCCGCCAAATTTTCCGCCACTTACGACCCGTCCAACCGGGAGGTGACCATCGTCCTGCCCGAGCCAAAAATCCTGTCGCTGGAAACCGTCAATCCGGAGGCAAATTACTACCTGGAGGAAGACGGGTACCTCAACTGGCTGACCACCGCCGATCACCAGCAGATTTTGATCGAGCTCAAGGAGAAGGCCCGCAACGGCGCCGACTCAGTTTTGGCGGTGGGCGATGCCAAACAGATGATTGAGACCCGGTTTCACGACCTGTTCCGGGCCTTCGACGTAAAGGTGGTCGTTTTGTTTTCTCCCACCCAACTCCCGACCAAGGAATGAGCCATGAACAAACGGAATGACTTTTAACCGGATATCCCATGAATAAATTAACCTTTCCCTTCACCGAAGAAAAAATTCGGGCACTGAAAGTCGGCGACGAGGTGTTGATTTCCGGCGTTGTATTCACCGGGCGCGACGCGGTCCACAAGTATCTGCACGAGGGTGGCAAGCTGCCGCCAGGCGTGAATCTGCGCGACGGCATCCTGTATCACTGCGGCCCGGTCGTGATGAAGCAGGACGACGGCACCTGGAAGGCCACCGCCGCCGGACCGACGACTTCCATTCGCGAGGAGCCATATCAGGCGCAAATCATCAAGGACTTCGGCATCCGCGGCGTCATCGGCAAGGGCGGCATGGGCGACAAAACACTCGCGGCCTGCCGCGATTACGGCTGCGTGTATCTGCACGCGGTCGGCGGCGCGGCGCAGGTGCTGGCCGAATGCATTAAAAAAGTGCGCAACGTTTACATGATGGACAAGTTTGGCGCGCCGGAGGCGATCTGGGAATTTGAGGTGCAGGATTTTCCGGCAGTCGTGACGATTGATTCGCACGGCAATTCGCTTCACAAGGAAATATTTGCGAAAAGCCAGGCGGCCCTGGCGGAACGGCTGTAACCGCGACTATCAGGTCGCGTCGGAGGGCAAACGATTGCGGCGCCTTCGCAGCCTGAAAGCTGCGGCTACGAGAACTCCTTTATTATGGCGTAACGGTTCGGTAAAAGCAGTGCGGATAGTTCGTGGCATCCAAATTAATGAACGTGCTTGCCCCGGTTGAGTCAGCCGTGTTCGTGCTGATGACTGTCCAATTGACCAGGTCAGTTGTGAACTGAAGCACATACTGCTGACCGGAAACACCATCCGATGCGGATACTTTTACACTACCATCTCCTTGGGAAGCGATTGAAAGCGTGGGCGCCACCGCTTGGTTCACCGTCAGCGTGGCACTATTGGTGATACTGCCGCACGCCCCGCACACAATCACAGAGTAGGTTGCCGCGTCATTAGTGCTCACGTTGTTCAAGGTCAGGCTGTTGCCGGTTTGGCCGGAGATGACACCTCCATTTTTCAACCAAACAAAATTGAACGGTCCGGTACCCGAAGCCACTGTGCTGAACGACGCATTGTCACCCGGCCAAAGCACCAGATTGCTCAGCGGTGTCGCCGTCACGGGCACGTTCACCGTCAAAGTCGCACTGTTGGTCACTGGACTGCCGGCCCCGCTCACAATCACGGTGTAAACACCAGCTTGGCTAGTGGTCACGTTGTTCAATGTCAGGCTGCTGCTGGTTCCAATCACCGAACCGTTGAACAGCCATTGATAGCTCAAACCTGTTCCGGTCGCCGTCACGCTGAACGTCACGTTGCTCCCCACCACCGTCGTTTGGCTCACCGGTGCCACGGTCACCGTCACCGGCACGTTCACTGTCAAGGTGGCACTGTTGGTCACTGGACTGCCGGCCCCGCTCACAATCACAGTGTAAATCCCGGCTTGGCTGGTGGTCACGTTGTTCAATGTCAGGCTGCTGCTGGTTCCAATCACCGAACCGCCAAACAGCCATTGATAGCTCAAACCCGTCCCGGTTGCCGTCACGCTGAAAGTCACGTTGCTCCCCACCACCGTCGTTTGGCTCACCGGTGCCACGGTCACCGTCACCGGCACGTTCACTGTCAAGGTGGCACTGTTGGTCACTGGACTGCCGGCCCCGCTCACAATCACGGTGTAAACACCAGCTTGGCTAGTGGTCACGTTGTTCAAGGTCAGGCTGCTGCTGGTTCCAATCACCGAACCGCCAAACAGCCATTGATAGCTCAAACCTGTTCCGGTCGCCGTCACGCTGAAAGTCACGTTGCTCCCCACCACCGTCGTCTGGCTTACTGGCGGCACGGTCACCGTCACCGGCACGTTCACTGTCAAAATGGCGCTGTTGGTTACACTACCGCAGGCACCGCTGACAATCACAGTGTAAATCCCCGCCTGGCTCGTCGCCACATTGTTCAAGGTCAGGCTGCCGCTGGTTCCAATCACCGAACCGCCAAACAGCCATTGATAGCTCAAAATCGTCCCGGTTGCGGTCACGCTGAAGGTCACATTGCTCCCCACCAAGGTCGTCTGGCTCGCCGGCGCCACGGTCACCGTCACCGGCACGTTCACTGTCAAAGTCGCACTGTTGGTCGCACTGCCACAGGCACCGCTCACGATCACGCTGTAGGTTGCCGTGTCACTGGCACTCACATTGTTCAATGTCAGGCTGCTGCCGTTCTGGCCGGAGATAAGAGTTCCATTTTTCAACCACACGTAGCTGAATGGGCTGGTACCCGAAGCCACCGTGCTGAAAATTGCGCTGTCACCCGGACAATCCGTCACACTGCTCAACGGCGTCGCTGTCACTGGCGTATTGACTGTCAGCGTCGCGCTGTTGGTCACGCTGCCCATCAACCCGTTTACGATCACGCCGTAGGTTGCCGCGTCGCCGGCGCTCACGTTATTCAAGGTCAGGTTGCTGTTGGTCTGGCCGCTGATTGCCACATTGTTTTTCAACCACGCATAGCTGTAAGGTCCGGTCCCCGAAGCCACCGTACTAAAGATCACGCTGTCAGCCGGACAAGCGGTCTGGTTCACCGGGCCGACTGCGCCAACCGGAATGGTGAGATTGGTGACTGCCTGGGGGTTGTTGCCCGAGAAATTGAAATTGGCCGGAAAGCTGGTGCCAGCGCCGACCAGATTGACTGTAACCCGGTGAGTGCTGCCATCGGCATTGGTCCCGCCAACAACGAAACTGCTAAGATCGAAAGCCGTCAGCACGGGGAGCGGATTGGTTGAGGATCCCAAATTGATGTAAACCCCGTACATATTCTGGGCGCCGTTCTCGAGGATAAGGTAGGGGAAGCCGATGGCTTCTCCCATCCAGGTTGCACTACCATTCGAAGTACTGACCAGGTAGATGTCGGTGTTCGTGCTCGTATTGCTTACATAAAGGTTGCCGTCCTGCGCAAAGCGGATGTTTTGCCCGGTGCTGCCGAGATTGTGGGCACTGCCATAAAGTCCGACTGAAGTTGCGGTCCCGTTGGTGAGGTTAATCGTGTACAATCTGTTCCGCGTGGCCCCGAACAAGGCTCCGTCACTTGGCCGGAAGGCCAACGATTCGATCCCGCTCACGCTCAGGGCTGCAACTCTGGTCATTGCGCCGTTCGTTTTATCGAACGTCACCAAGGTTGTGGAATTTGATATCCCATATAACACCCCGTTCGTGGGGCAGTAAGCGATGTCGTTAACAACCGCTCCGCCGATGGAGGAAATCCTGGTGAAGCTGCCGTTGAACAAATTAATGGTGCCGAAAAGGTTGGTTGATTGGTTGTACTCGACGGCATAGACGATGTTGCTCTGCGCCCGCGCCGACGTCGCGAAACTGCCAGCTGCCATGAGGATTAACATTGCCTTGGTGATTTCGGATGACAGAAGGCAAGGCCATAATCTGAAGAGCAGGGTAGCCTTACCGGTCGTATCATTCCGACTGTAAATAGGGGAATTTCCGGCGGAGACAGCTTCCTGCGGGAAAGGACTGACACTCTCCTGAAGCCGTAGGGAGAGTTCTGGCCTTCGTCCACTTGCTAGACAGCCCTGTCCCATTTTTTTCTCTTCAAACGTACTTATCACTCGTAAACCTTTTGTTTCGGTTTTAACGGTGTCTCGAAAGCTGTTTTTATGCCAACAAATGATACATAAACCAAAGCAGGATTTGCCTGGCCAAGTGCTTTGTTCTCTGATGATTGCGGCAAATAAACTCGTAAAAATCTTGATACAACGGCGTGTCTGGGATGGCGGATAAATGCGGAGGAAGAACAAATCCCCCCTCTACCGCGCCCCCTATTGGTGTTGGGACCGGGCAACTACCCGGGCAGATGGATTTGCACCTGCCGGGCCGAAATGCGGTGGCGCAAAAAGGCGATGAAGCGTGCCCATCCGCCAATGGGCGTGACGGCGCGGAACGTTTGGCCGAGTTTGACTTTGGCTTTTCCGAAGAGTGGGCCGAGAATCGCGGGCATCCTTCTGTTCCTTGCTGTCGCAGTGGTTCCTGGTTCGAACCCATTCTGCTTCGGTTTCCAGTATCAGAGCGACCTCTTTCCAATTCAGTTATTCGGGTTAAATGTCATGCCCGCCCGGCGAGCCGGGGCTAGAGAGGCGTGGAGGAAGTCGGCTCGCCCAAGGTCGCCTTTCTGGTCGGGATTACAACATCGCCGGTGCCATTAATGACATGCTTGATGCCACTGTCGCGTTGTCCCCCCAGCCGGAGCGCCATTGTATGGTGTATCTTGACTCCGGGAACGACCGGAGTTTCGATGGCGTTGTCGGCCACAACGGGTGCGCGATGAAACACGCTATAAACGCCCAAGCCCCACGCTTCATGGGTTGTAACCGCGTCTCCGACCTTGTATGAGGCGTATCCGTTGACGGCTCCATGCCGCCAAGCGGCTTGACTCGGCGGATCGTATGGCATTTCGGATTGGTAGAAATAAACGCGACCGCCGTTGCCATTCCACAGCGTTTGATACCCTTGACAATGTTCAACGAACAAGCCGTAGAGGGTGACGTTATTCCCGTTCACGGTCAAACCGGTGATGTTTTTATTCGAGTTCCAGCCCACGCCCCGGCCGTGGTCTGCGCGCCAGAGCCAGAAATTGTCGCCCACGACGTCATTGCAATTGATGGTGACCATGCCGGTGGCGGTCCCGACCGATGCGCCTCCCACCCTGCAGAAAATGTCGTAAAGAAACAGCGGGTCAGCTGCGTGGGACGCTGAACTGCCTGGCACTCCGACCTGCAACAACGTACTTGAGTTGTTTGTGCCCGCTTGAAACAGGATGCCACCCACTTTCACGCCATCAACATCGGAAACCACTAGGGCGGCGGTTCCGCCGTCCGGCACCAGAGTCGGGTATCCAAGTCCAAGCACCACCGTGTCCGGCCGGGATACCTGGATGCTGCTTTCCAAATGATAAATGCCCGGAGTGAACAACAGGTTCTTCCCCAGTTTCAGCATGGCGTTGATGCTGGCGGCATTGTCCGTTTCCGGATGGGCCAGATAAAATCGGTCTATCGGCAAGGGCATTCCGGGAGTTGTCCTGCTTGACCAGGTAATTCCCCGCGTGCCGTTGGTGTTGAGATTGGGAACCATGACAAAGTAGTGTCCATGGCTGTCAATAAAAAGATACGGTTTCTCCCGAATCAGCGGTGTTTGGTCTATCACCGTGTATGGCGCTTCGGGCCAGATTCCTGCCGGTGGGTTGACCGTGCCGACGAAAACCATGTTCCAATTTCCTCCCTTCCAACGGCCCCATTCGGCGTTTCTGGAGAGCCATTGCTGCTGAGTTCCCGAGTTGACCTGGCCGTCGATTTTACAATCCGCGATGAAACCACCGCTGGACCATCCGCCGTCCGATAAAGCCAGGTCGCCTTTCACATGCACACGGCGCAAGGCGGTGCCCTGCGATACCGCCCAGATGTTGGTATGCCAGTCCAGCGTCGGCGTCATCGAGAGGTTTTCAACCGCGCGCCAGAAATTACAGGTGGCATTCCCCCTCATCCAGCGCGCCTTGGATCGCACCGCGCCGGTGATGGCAACGCTGTCGGGTGATTTTCCCAGCCCCAGGACTTGCGTGTAGAACCCCACCTGCACATCCAGGTTGTAATTGCCGGGCTTAAAGAGAAACGCATAGCGGTTGGAACCAAACTGATTGCTTTCTTGCTTGCTGAATACGGCGTCAATCTGGCTTTGAATATTTGTCATGGACGGATCAAATATCAAAACGTCCGCGCCAAAATCCGGAACCGTGGCCTGACCCGAACTGGATGAATCAGAAACCGTTCCAGAAATGGAAACACTTCGGCTGGAAATGACCAGCGCGGCAAGCAGCGCACTGAATGACAGGGCGTTCATATTTTTGACTTTTTGGTCCAGATCCTTCCGCAGGCTAAAACAACCATCTGCCGGTTCTTTCCCTGCGCCGGCGGCGGCTTGTTGAAAAGCGCGCGGATGTCGCTCGCGTCGCCGTTGCCGGATTTTGGGCGTTACACCGCGAGAATGTAGAGAACGCGGCACGCCGGGTCAATCTACGCTGCGTGCTGCAAGGCGCAACTTGACGGCTTGTCGCCCGCAGTTTTTGAGATCTTGTTTGAACTCGACCCTCCAATTGTTATGGAAAACCGGCTGACGATTCTCCTTGCTCATGCTCGCCCGCGGTGGTATAAACTCATTGTAATTGTCTCCATGAGTCACCAACTTGTTTCTTTCGGCCGACGACCCGCGTGCTGTGCCCAGTGTGGACCAGGCTGACACACAGGGATCAACCTTTGGAAGGATGATGACACGACACATTATGAAAGCGGCCACCCGCAAAATTCTTTCACTCGTACTGGCGTTGGCCGCGCTAGCGGTCAATCTATCGGTCATCCGCGAGGCTAAAGCCGCGTCCTGGGTCACCAACGGCCCGATGACCGCCGCACGCGACCTTCATACAGCGACCTTGCTGCCCGATGGGCAGGTGCTGGTCGCAGGAGGCGAAAACGGCGGTGTTCTTTCCAGCGCGGAGCTGTTCGATCCGGCCACCGGGACGTGCACGGTCACCGGCTCGCTGACCACCGCACGCAAAAATCACACGGCGACCTTGCTGCCCAACGGGCAGGTGTTGGTCGCGGGGGGCATAGACAGCAACTACAACAATCTTTCCAGCGCGGAGCTTTACGATCCGGTCAGCGGGACGTGGACGGCGACGGGCCCGCTGACCACCGCACGTTATCTTCACACGGCGACGTTGCTGCCCAATGGGCAGGTGCTGGTTACGGGGGGCGTTGACAACAACGACAACGCTCTTTCCAGCGCGGAGCTGTACGATCCGGCCACCGGGACGTGGACGGCAACGGGCTCGCTGACCACCGCGCGCTATTTTCACACCGCGACGTTGCTGCCCACCGGGCAGGTGCTGGTCGCAGGGGGAGAAGACAGTAACTTCAACGCTCTTTCCAGCACGGAGCTGTACGATCCGGCCAGTGAGATGTGGACAACAACAACAAACTCGCTGACCACCGCACGATGGTCACACACGGCGACCTTGCTGCCCAATGGGCAGTTGCTGGTCGCAGGAGGCCAAAACGGCGGTGTTCTTTCCAGCGCGGAGCTATACGACCCGTCCAACGAGACCTGGACGGCGACCGGCCCGCTGACCACCGCACGCGAGTGGCAAACGGCGACGTTGCTACCCAATGGACAAGTGCTGATGGCGGGCGGCTACGACGGTAACAACCCCCTTTCCAGCGCGGAGATGTACGATCCGGCCAGTGGGACGTGGACAACAACAAACTCGCTGACCACGGCAAGATGGTCTCACACGGCGACATTGCTGCCCAATGGGCAGGTACTGGTCGGGGGGGGCGACAATGGCCCTTTTCCTAACCTCGGTTATCTTTCCAGCACGGAGCTGTACGATCCCGCCATCAATCCGGCCACCGGGACATGGACGGTGACCGGCGCGCTGAATACCGCACGGTGGGAACACACGGCGACGTTACTGCCTGATGGAAGGATGCTCGTCGCGGGAGGGTCCAATACCGGTGGCTATCTTTCCAACGCGGAAATATACGATCCATCCAGCGGAATGTGGACGACGACCGGCGCGCTCAACACGGCCCGCTCGATACACACGGCGACGTTGCTGCCAAACGGGACAATATTGGTTGCGGGGGGCGAAGGCGACAGCGGTTATTTAACCAGCACGGAACTTTATGATCCGGTCAGTGGAACGTGGACAAATACCAGTTCGTTGAACGTTGCACGCTATCAACACACAGCGACTTTGTTGTCCGATGGCAGAGTGCTGGTTGCCGGGGGCTTCAACGGCACCAGCGGCCCACTTTCAAGCGCGGAGCTATACGATCCTGCCACCGGCATTTGGAGTGTAACTGGCTCACTAAACGTCCCACGTGATCTTCATACGGCGATATTGCTGGCCAACGGTAAAGTGCTGGTCGCAGGCGGTCAGAACAACGATGGGGAACTTTCCAGTGCTGAGTTGTTCGACCCAGGCACCGGAATTTGGATAGAAACCGGCCAACTCAATATTCCACGTGATTCTCATACAGCGACCCTATTACCCAATGGGAATGTGCTTGCCAGTGGAGGCTATAACGAGATTAACGGCTCTCTTACGGACGCTGAACAATACACTGCCGCTACGGGAACGTGGACGGTGACTGGCGCACTGAATACCGCACGCTACGCTCATACTGCAACGTTATTGCTCAACGGGAAGGTGCTGGTCGCCGGTGGTGTCGTTGCTACGAACACCGCGGAGTTGTTCGATCCGGCTACCAGCACATGGACAGTGACCGGCGAACCGAATGTCGCACGCTATCTGCACACAGAGACCTTGCTGCTCGATGGGGAAGCATTGATCGCGGGAGGCTATGGCAGCAGCGGCATTACTAACAGCGCGGAGCTATACGACATTGGTCTGGGCTACACCAATACTTCACAGCCGCAAATCACTGCGATCACTTCGCCGCTGTATCTGGGCGGCAGCCTGGTCGTTACGGGCGCGCAGTTCCGGGGCGTCGCTGAAGGTTCCTGCGGCAACACTCAAGACTCGCCGGCGGATTACCCGCTGGTGCAATTGCGAAGCATCGAAAGCGGACAAACTGTTTTCCTGTCGTCCACCAACTGGTCCACGAATTTGTTTACCTCCCTGCCGGTGTGGAATTTTCCGCCTGGCTATGCCCTGGCAACGGTGTTCGTCAACGGCGTTCAAAGCACGAGCAGCGTCGTCAACATCAGCGTTTCGGTCCCAACCGCACCCACCCTGACCGGCGCTCAAATACTGGACGACGGCTCGTTTCAGTTCGCCTTTACCAACACGGTGGGGGCGCTGTTCGGCGTGCTGGCGACCACGAATCTGTCACTGCCGTTGACCAACTGGACGGCGCTTGGCGGCGTTACGGAAATCTCGCCCGGCCAGTTCCAATTCACCGACCCGCAGGCGACGAATTGCTCGCAGCGATTCTACCTTATCCGTTCGCAGTAAAAAATGAAGTGACGTGTGGCGCGCAAGGCCTGTCACCCGTCACGTGTCACTCATTTTGCGCCCTGGTCAATCCATGCGCGGATCAAGCCGATTTGGTCGGGCGTGAGCGGTCCGATGTTCGCCTTGTTGTGCGGCGGCGGCATCCATAAATCCTTGTCACCGGTCAGATGCGCGGCGCTCAGGACGAGCGGGCTTTTGACGCTGTCACCGGGGATGATGACTTTGCCGTCCTTGCTGCCTTTGAGCGCGTTTTCAAGAGTATCCAGTTTCAGCTTCGCCTTGGGCTTGTCACCGCTGTGGCACTTGACGCAGGAATGGTCGAGAATGGGTTTGATGTCGGAGTCATAGGTAACGCCTTGTTTTGTCGAGGGGGCCGGCAATTTGCCTGCCACGTCATCGGCGGAAGCAACCGCCGCCAGCCCAAACGTGGCGGCAAACGCAACGGTGGTGAGTTTAATCGGATTCATCATTTTATTGTTATAATTGAGTTAATTTCGCGCACAACCTGAACTTAAGACACCGCAAACGCCAAAAGGTTTCAAGCAAAAAATGTCCCTGGAGCGCCGGCCTCCGGCCCGGCGGTGGTTGCAATGGTTTCAAAAATGCGCCGGATCGGAGATCGGCGTTCCGCCATTGCCATCGGAGTAGAGGGCAGTGCCAGATGCGTCTGCTTGCAGACGGTCGGTTCGTGGGTTAACCCTTTCACGTGAACGGCGAACAATTTTCCGACGCCTGGCTGGTGGTGCTGGGACACGGCACGGAGCAAAACGCCAATTCCGCCGCCCCGGTGTACCAGCACGCCGCGGAATTGCGCCGCCGGAGAATTTTCGCCGGTGTCCGCGAGGCGTTCTGGAAGCAGGAGCCAAAAATCAAAAAAGTCCTGTCCGAAATTTCAGCGCCGCGCGTGTTCATCGCGCCGTTGTTTATCAGCGAAGGCTACTTCAGCGGCGAAGTGATTCCCCGTGAGCTTGGCTTTGCCTCTGGTCTCTCAACCCTCAACACTCCCGCCTCCGCTGCGCTACGGCGCGGCAAGCCGGCGGCATCGCGTCGAAGCGAAGCGAAGACGGATCAACCCTCAACTTGGATTTACTGCCGGCCCGTCGGCACCCACGACAGCATGACTCATGTGCTTCTGGGCCGCGCCCGGGAAATCGTCGAACAATTTCCGTTCCCGCGCCCGCCCAAGCCTCAGGACATCACGCTGTTCATTGCCGGCCACGGCACGGAGGAAAATGAAAATTCGCGGCAGGCCATTGAGCGGCAGGCCGGATTGATTCGCGCCATGAGCCTTTACGCTGGCGTCCATGCAATTTTTCTGGAAGAATCCCCGCGCATCGCCGATTGCTACAAACTGGCGCAAACGAAAAATCTGGTGGTCGTCCCGTTTTTTATCAGCGATGGATTGCACACGCAGGAAGATATTCCCGTGATGCTCGGTGAGGCGCAGCCGGTCGTCCGGCAACGGCTTGCCGGCGGCCAGCCGCCCTGGCGCAATCCGACCGGGAAAAACGGCAGGCTTGTCTGGTATGCGCCCGCCGTCGGCAGCGAACCACACGTCGCCGACGTGATTTTGGAACGGGTAAGGGAAGCCGCGAGGATGGAGGATTGAGGATGGAAAATAGCGCATAATCTGACCATCCTCCATCTTCTATCCTCAATCCTCGTTGGTTCATGTGATGGCGGAATGAATTTAGAAAAATGAAAAAATTGAGATTCGGAATCCTAAGCACGGCCAACATCGGTCGCAAAGACTGGAAGGCGATTTTCCACTCCGGCAATTCCATCGTGACCGCCGTCGCCAGCCGCGACCTCGGGCGCAGTCGGAAATTCATCCAGGAATGTCAGGCGGAAACGCCATTTGAAAATCCGCCCGAGGCGTTTGGCAGTTACGATGGATTGCTGGCGTCCAAAAACGTGGACGCGATTTACATTCCGCTGCCGACCGGCCTGCGCAAGGAATGGGTCGTGCGCGCGGCGGAATCCGCCAAGCACGTCCTCTGCGAGAAACCGTGCGCTGCGAGCGCGGCCGGACTCGAAGAGATGATTTCCGCCTGTCGGAAAAACCACGTGCAATTCATGGACGGCGTCATGTTCATGCACAACCGCCGCCTCGATCAAGTCTGCGCCGTGCTCAATGACGGCACGTCCGTCGGCCAGGTCAAACGCATCACGTCGCAATTCAGCTTTGCCTGCTCGGAGGAATTTTTCCGCGCGGACATCCGGGTGGACGACGCGCTCGAACCGCACGGCTGCCTCGGTGATCTCGGCTGGTATTGCATTCGCTTCGCGCTTTGGACGGTGAACTGGCAGATGCCGCGCCGCGTTGAAGGACGGATTCTTTCGCGGGCCGGGAAAAAGCCTCCTGGCGTACCGGTGGAATTTTCCGCCGAGCTTTTTTTCGATGGCGGCGTTTCCTCCGGTTTTTATTGTTCGTTTCTGACGGCCTTTCGGCAATGGGCCGACATCAGCGGCGCGAAGGGCTATTTGCGCGTACCCGATTTTGTCGGGCCCGTGGTTGGCAACGAAACCGCCTTTGAAGTCAATAATCGCAGCGTCCCATCCGACCATTCCGCCGACCGGCCGTCCACCGCGCAGGAAACAAACATGATCCGCAACTTCGCCAACCAGGTTTTTTCCGGCAAGCTGAATGAAGAATGGCCGATGTGGGCGCTGAAAACGCAGCAGGTGCAAGACGCCTGTTTTCAATCGGCGTTAGCGGATTCGGAGTCCTGCCTTTAGGCGGAAAGTTGCCGGTAAATTTAAGACCGCCTGAAGGCGGAACTCCAAGCTGAGACGAAGTTCTCAACTTGCCGCTTGAAACTTGAAACTTGAAACTCGAAACTCCCACCGTGCAATTTCGCAAAATCACAATCGTCGGCGTCGGCCTGCTCGGCGGTTCCATCGGGCTGGCCGTCAAACGCCGGAAACTCGCGCGCCAGACCGCGGGTTTCGTCCGCCGCGCCTCCAGCCTGAAGGATTGTGAGAAGGCGGGCGCGGTGGATTTTGCCACTACCGATTTGCTTGCCGCCGTTTGGGAAGCTGACCTTGTTATCCTGTGCGCGCCGCTCGGGCAAATGCCGCGGCTCGCCGTGCGGATGTTGCCGGCACTGAAACCCGGCGTAATTGTCACCGATGTCGGCAGCGTCAAGGCCGGCGTCGTGCGCGAACTGGAATCGCTCATTGCCAATTCCGGCGCGCATTTTGTCGGCAGCCATCCGATGGCCGGCGCTGAAAAAACCGGCGTGAGCGCCGCGCGCGCGGACCTGTTCGAGAACGCCGTTTGCGTCGTGACACCGACAAAAAAAACTAACCGGGCGGCGTTGAAAAAGGTCGAACGATTTTGGAAGGCGCTCGGCTCGCGTGTGCTGGAATTGACGCCGGAGACGCACGACGCGCTGGTCAGCCGGTCGAGCCATTTGCCGCATGTAGTGGCCGCGACGCTGGCGAATCTGGTTTTGAATCCGGCGCAACCGAAGTTGCAAGCCGCACTTTGCGCCAACGGCTTTCGCGACACGACCCGCATCGCGTCCGGCTCGCCCGAAATGTGGCGCGACATTGCGCTGGCCAACCGCAAAAATCTCGCGAAGGCGCTGAATTCCTTTGTCGGCGATTTGCAGAAATTCCGGAGCGTGGTGAAGAAGGGTGATGCGAAGGCCATTGCGACATTTTTTGAGACGGCCAAACAACGCCGCGACGACTGGTGCGCCTGTTGCGCCTCGCCGTCACCAGAATGAAAGCGAGGATGGAGGATTGAAGATGGAGGATGGAAAACGCAAACCGGCTACTATGATTTCCATCTTCTATTCTCTATCCTCTATCCTCTATCTTCGCTCCAATGCCATTGCCTGACCTCATCGAGATTGTGCCGCTGGACAAACCGGTGCATGCGGAAATAACCGTGCCCGGCTCGAAAAGCATCACGAACCGCGCGCTGATTCTGGCGGCGCTGGCGGACGGCGAGGTCACGCTCACCGGTGCGCTGTGGAGCGAGGATACGCAGGTGATGACCGAGGCGCTGCAAGACCTCGGATTTCAAATCGAGGTTGAAACCGATCCGGAGGAATTTTGCAACCGCACCATCACGGTCAATGGATTGGGCGGAAAAGTTCCGAACGGCGGCACGGCGGAAAAGCCGCTGGAACTGTTCGTCGGCAACGCAGGCACGGCGGCGCGGTTTCTGGCGGCATTCGTCTGTCTGGGCAACGGAGTCTATCGCCTGCATGGCGTGCCGCGGATGCACGAACGTCCGCAAAAGGCCTTGTTCAAGGCTTTGCGCGAGTTGGGTTATCGGGTCGAAACGGAGCACGGAAATGACCGGCTGCCGGTTGCAATTGAGGGCGCCGGCCCAAAACGCCGCGGAAAATGCAAGGTGAGCATCGAACAAAGCTCGCAGTTTGCGTCGGCGCTGTTGCTCTGCGCAAGAGCCGGCGGATGGAAAGTCGAAGTCGTTGGAGAAAATGCGGAAGAATCGCCGTATGTTTGGCTGACTGAAAACGTGCTCTCTGCATTTGAACAGTTCAAAATTTCTTCTTATCCAATTGAACCCGATGCTTCGAGCGCCAGTTATTTCAAAGCAGTAGGATGGCTGTTAGCTCCCCACTCAACTGATGCGCTCAAAGTTGTTCGAGTGAAAGAACCTGCTGGTGCAAGGCTGGTTCAAATAGATGCGATGTTTTCAAATTTTTTTCGGGTCGCAAATTACATTCGTCCGTTCGGTGCAGAAAAGGATATAACTCAAATTTCAAGAATGACGGATTTAGCAGACAGTATTATGACTGCAATCATCTTGACTCCATTCGCGTCGAATTTTTGCAAATTTACAGATTTAGGTCGCCTGCGCATCCAGGAAACCGAGCGTGTCGAGGCCTTGCGAGCGGAGTTGACCAAGTGCGGCACGAAAGTGGTTGAGGAAGGGGACACGCTGACGGTTTATCCCTCAAAACTGCACGGTGCGGAGATTGAGACCTACAACGACCATCGCATGGCGATGTGTTTTGCGATTCTTGGATTGAAAGTGCCGGGCATTAAAATCAAGAATCCTGCGTGTGTGAAGAAGACGTTCCCGAATTTTTTCCAGAAACTCGCCACGCCGCCGCCAAAAGGCCTGGGCGCGACGATTCTGGATGCGACGACGGGAAGAAAATTAGCGGTTGAGGAATTGTTTGCGGATTGAAATCCTCCTCCTCGTCGTCCTCGTTCTCGTAATCGAGTTTGAAAGTTTCGAGGACGAGGACGAAGAACGAGGACGAGGACGACTGAAAATTAATGAAACGTCCAATCATCATCGCCATTGACGGCACGAGCGCCAGCGGCAAGAGCACGAACGCAAAGCTCGTGGCCAAGGCGCTCGGCTACGTTTATGTGGATACCGGCTCGATGTATCGCACGCTGGCATGGTATTGCCTGAAGCACCGGATTGACGTGCATGACGCCAAGGCGGTCGCCGCCGCGTGCCGCAAATGGAAAACGTCGCTGGTCTGCGTGGATGGCCGGGTGCGCCTGCTCGTAGGCGGCTATTATCCCGAAAAGGAAATCCGCACCGCCGAGACCAGCGCCGCCGTGCCGCAAGTGGCCGCGGTGCCCAACGTGCGCAAGTGGATGGTCAAACGGCAGCGCGAGTGCATGCAGTTCGGCAACCTGGTCATGGAAGGCCGCGACATCGGGACGAATGTTTTTCCCGAAACCGATTTCAAATTCTACCTCGATGCAAAACTCGAGGAACGCTCGCGCCGCCGCGCCGCCGATGGCGTCCAGGAAAACCTCGCCGCGCGCGACCAGCGCGACAGCCAGCGCGCCGTGGCGCCGTTGATGATTCCGCTGGGCGCCAAAATCATCAACAATTCGAATCTGACCTCGGAGCAGACAAGCGGTTTGATTCTGGCGGAGATCCGCAAGCGGCTCGCGGTAAAACGATGATGGAGGATTGATGATGGAGAATAGATCGCAACTGCGCCGACGCGTTGGTCATTTGGTCATTTGGGAATTCTTTGGTCATTCGGATTCAGGAATCAGTCATTCCGTATGAACCTCAGCTACCGTCTCGGCTGGATTTTTTTTCGGACAATCTACGCGGTTTTATTCCGCTGGCGCGCTTTCAACGCCCGACGCGTTCCCCAAACCGGCGCGGTCATTCTCGCCTCCAACCACGCGAGTTTCATTGATCCACCGCTCGTCGGCTCGGCGCTTCATCGCCCGATCAATTATCTTGCGCGCGAAAGTTTGTTCCGGTTTCCGGGCATCGGCGCGCTGTTGCGTTCATGGAACTCCGTGCCGGTGGACCGCGACGGCGGCGGCGCGGCGGGATTGAAGGCGATTCTCGACCGTTTGCTTGCCGGCGGCGGAATCATTCTGTTTCCCGAAGGCACGCGGACGCGCGACGGCCGGCTGCAGCCCGCGCGTTCCGGCATCGGGTTGGTAGTGGTCAAGTCCGACGCGCCGGTTGTGCCGGTGCGGGTATTCGGTACATTCGAGGCATTCGGGCGAAATCACAAATTCCCGCGACCACATCGCATCGCGGTGAAATTTGGCGAACCGATGCGTTTTGAAAAATTGCGGGTTGAGGCAAAAAATTGTTCCAAGGCGCGGCTCAAGGAAATTTACCAGGAAATCGCCGACGAAATCATGGCGGCGATTGCGAAATTGGAACCGCGGGAGGATTGAATTATTTATGATTTACGATTTATGATTGAAGATTTTCAGGCGGGCGGCAGCACCGGGAGAATCGTAAATCGAGAATCATCAATCGTAAATCCGCTCAGATCCCCAGATTCGACAGCGTGTTGCTGATGGTGTTGACGATGGCAACCAGTTGCGGATGGGATTTCTCGAAGCCTTCGACGGACGAACGCAGTCCCTGAATGGAAAGTTCGCGCAGTTGCGGATTTTGTTCCGCGCGCGTGGCCTCGTGGGCCGACAACTGCGCGAAGCCGGCGATGCTCCGGGCCTGTTCATCGTGCGTTTTTCCAAAACCCCGACCTCGGCCTTGAGCGTGCCCAGCAATTCAAGCAATTCGCGTTTGCGGTCGTCGCTGATGGAATCCGCGCCGCGGATGCGCGCCTCAATTTCGCCAATCGTCTTTTCGTTCATGGTTTCCACCTGGAGATTACCTGTTGCTGCCAATTCGGCAAGCCAGTTGGAGTTCAAGCTTTAGCTTGTTTTGGCATGACAGGCTAAAGCCTGAACTCCAACCATTCACCACCGCCCGACGCGCGGCAGAATGGGCTGGACGAGTTCCCAAATTCTTGAATGGACAACTTCGACGTGCCCCGTCCCGTCCACCACCCGGACGCGCTCGGGTTCGGCGGCGGCGACGGCCTGGTAACCCTTGGCGACACGGTCAAAAAAATGGCGGTCGGCTTCTTCCAACCGGTCGCGGGCGAAAGGGAGAATGGCCTGGCGCGAGCGCAGGCGTTCGGCGCTGACCTCCCGCGGCACGTGCAAAATCAAGGTCAGATCGGGCCGTGTGTCGCCGACGGCAAAATCAATCACATTTTTGACCAAAGCCAGATCCAAGCCGCGTCCATAGCCCTGATACGCCGTGGTCGAATCGTAAAAGCGGTCGCCCAGGACAATCTCACCGGTGGCGAGGGCGGGGCGGATGACTTCGCGGACGAGTTGCGCGCGGCTGGCGTTCATCAACAGCAATTCGGCTTCCGGCGTCATGGCCGCGTTGTTTTTGCTGTGCTTGAGGGTGTGGCGGATTTCCTCGCCGACCGGCGTGCCGCCCGGCTCGCGGAACACGCGCACACGGTAGCCCAGCCCGTGTATCTGGCCCGCGAGCAATTCGATCTGCGTTGATTTGCCGCAGCCTTCCGTGCCTTCAAAGGTGATGAATGGAACCTTCATGGTAAAATGGAAAACATCGAACGCCGAACAACCAACCTCCAACATCCAATGACAGAATAATTGGACGTTGAGCGTTCGATGTTGAATGTTGAATGTTTTTTCAAATTTTCTTCAATTTCGGCCCTTTCGGCGTGTCTTCAATAACCCAGCCTTTGGCCTTCAACTCGTCACGAATCGCGTCGGCGCGTTTGAAATCCTTCGCCTGGCGGGCGGCCTGGCGCGCTTCCAACAAAGCGAGGATTTCCGCCGGGGCTTCAATGTCACCCGTCGTGCCGATGCCGAGCACGGAATCAATTTTATTCCACGCAGCCAAAGCGGCAGCGGCTATGGCTGAATTTAAGGAATTATCCGCAAGCTGGCGATTGGTTTCTCGCACCCATTCGAATACCGCGCCCCAGGCGGCGGAAATATTCAAATCATCGTCGAGTGCGGCGGTGAAGGCCGCCAGCAGGTTTGGAGTTCCGCCTTCAGGCGGTTCCCCGGTAACGCCGCCTGAAGGCGGAACTCCAAACGAGCCAACTTCGCGCAGCTTGCTGAGACATTCATCAATCCGCGCCAAGGCAGTGCGAGCACCCTGCAAACCTTCGAGCGTGAAGTTGAACGTCTCGCGATAGTGCGCCGTGAGCAACAGATAACGGATTTCACGACCCGTGAAACCCTTGGCCAACAAATCACGCAACGTGAAGAAATTTCCGAGTGATTTGCTCATCTTTCTGCCTTCGACCAGCAGATGCGCCCCGTGCAGCCAATGCCTGACGAACGGCTGTCCGGTCGCACCTTCGCTTTGCGCAATTTCGTCCTCGTGATGCGGGAAAATCAAGTCCTCGCCGCCGAGGTGCAAATCAAAACTCGGTCCGAGAATTTTCATGCTCATGGCGCTGCACTCGATGTGCCAGCCGGGCCGGCCTTCACCCCACGGACTTCGCCAGAAAATGTCGCCATCCTCCGGCGCGCGCGCCTTCCAAAGTGCGAAGTCGGCCACCGACTCCTTGGCGTATTCGTCGCTCTTGACCCGTCTTTGCTCCGCTTCGACGCGGCCAGCACACTCGCCGGGACGCAATTCGTCAAGATTGAGCTTGAGCAACCGGCCATAATGACAGCCGGCGGCCTGGTATTTTTCGATGCTGAAATAAACCGAACCGTCGGCGGCCTGGTAGGCGACACCGCGGGCGACAAGTTTTTCAATGAGCGAAATGATTTCAGGAATGTGTTCCGTGGCGCGCGGTTTGTGGTGCGGCTCAAGGCAGTTCAGCGCTTTCAAGTCCTGGAAAAACGCGGCTTCGTATTGGCTGGTGAATTCACGCAAGGAAGTTTTGGTTTCGCGAACGCGCTTGATGATTTTGTCCTCCACGTCGGTGATGTTCATCACGTGCGTGACGGCGTAGCCCTTGAATTCGAGGTAACGGCGGACGAGGTCGCCAAAGACGAATGTGCGCCAGTTGCCGATGTGGGCGAAATCATAGACCGTCGGCCCACAGCAATACATGCCGATCCCGCCTTGGCGGGACGGCGCGAATTCCTGAATCGAGCGCGAGAGCGTGTTGAACAGTTTTAATCCCATCTGCGTCCGACCAAATTAGTCTCCGGCGCTGGAAAGAAAAAGAATTTTGTCATGCGAAGGAAGCGAAGTTGGCGAACGAAACTTGCAGCCTATCTTTACATTAGGCCTCATCGTCGTCATCTGGCATCTTCATCCTTGTCTAATCTGCGACGTGCCATCAAGGGGTCAAAAGGTCTGTTAGGCGAATGAGCAAGCTGTCGAACGCCACCCTCATTAGGACCAACCAACTCTACGCGAACCAAAGAAACGTCATCGCGCATATGGTCAATAAAATACTCTGCCGCCTCTTCTTTCGACTCGGCTGGCAACTAATCATAATACATCTTGCCATCATGCTTCCAGTGCATCCCAAAAATGAAACTTTGCCACATAAGCGTGAATGATGCCTAACAAACAATGGACGCCGCACTGTGCAGCCTATCTTTCGCGCAGTGCAGCCTATCCTTTTTCACAAATTGACTGTAAGCCGGACTGAAATCGTTGTCCAACGTAAAATTACGCCATTAATGACCCAGTTGCCGCCTTCACTTCGCAATGGCGCGGACATGATTCGCGGTGTAGGACCGGCGTCGCGCCGGTCTCCATCTTCAAGAAACTTGTTCCGCGTTTGGAGCGATTGCTTGCGAAACCAATGAAGCGAACCAGCGGGAGGCCTCGATGTTTGAGACAGGCGCGACGCCTGTCCTACGGCATGGTTCCGGCTAGGAACCGGATTTTTGTGCCGGTTGACTGTCCGGCGATTTTGGTTGAAGCCGTTTGCAGCGTTCCACGAACAGGAAAAACACGCCGGGGCCGAAGCAGAGCAACATGACGGAAATGCCGGTGGCGATACCCCAAAACGTGCCGGTGGGCGCGCAACAATCGTCGCGGCGGCGGACGATGACATGACTGGGCACGGCGACAAGAAGCTCAAGGATGCTGCCGCGCAGCAGCCAGCGTGTGAGGCGTTTGAGCAACGCGCCAGGGTCGTCGGATTTGGCGAAGCGCCAAAAGACAACGGTCCAAATCAGCCAAAAAATCAGCAGGGTAAGAATCATGGTAAACAGTGTACCCCATCCTGAATTGTCGCCGTTGGACTGGCCGTTTTGATTTGTTCCGGTGTTGAATATGGCGAACAGGTCAAAATAACCGAATGCCTTGTCGGTGAAAATGGCGCAGAGGATTGAGAAAATTCCAGCGAAACAAAGATTGGCCAGAAAGAACGCGCTGACGATGACAGGTGTCTTGAGCGGTCGCCGTGCCGGCAACCGGCGTTCGGCGATATTGATGGGCAGCAACAGGAGCAGCGCCTGTCCGGCAACCATGATGGCGAGCCAGAGCCAGTAGCCCCAGTTCAAATAGAATTGAAGCACATCGTGAAGTCCGATGTGACTTTCATTTATTCCCCAGTTGCCAAAAGCGATGAGCACGACCGGCCCGGTCAGCAGGAGCAGCGCGAGCGCATAAAGCAGGATGGTTAGAACGGCCCAGCGTTTCACGATGGTCGGGATTGAGTCAAAAAGTTGAACAGCGCGCCAGCCAAATCGGTGCACAATCCGCCCCGCTCGCGGAAGCGGAAGATGCCATTCGCCCATCGGATGGGAGACTTGAACCGCTTGGATAGTCCAAGGATCGCCATCAGCGCGGTCATTGCTTTCAGTCGGCCGTGCGAAGCCGCGCCTTCCCGGATGGTTTTATCATTTCCGATCCGTTCACCGCAAATCACGAATGCTGGATTTCCCGGGTCAATTCCCGGTTAAATCCGCACGGTTCCACCACCCACCTCCGAGCGCCTGAAACAGCGCCGCAGTGTCGGCATAGCGATTGGCCTGGGCTTGAACGAGGTTGATCACAGCTTGCTGATAGGCTTGCTCCGCATTCAACAGCGCGAGGTTGCTCGCGTACCCGACCTGCATTTGTTGCCGGGTAAGATCAAACGTTACTTTGGCGGCATCCGCGGCGGCGGCGGCGGTTTTCAGGGCGTCGGCGTCCTGTTCGAGCGCATTCAGCGTGTCGGCGACATTTTGGAAGGCGGTCAGGACCGTGCTGCGATATTGTTCCGCAGCTTGAAGGTATGCGGCCTTGGCGGCGCGTTCCTGGTGCAGCAGGGCGCCACCGTGAAAGATGGGCTGCGTCACACTGGCACCCAAAGTCCAAAAACCCGCGCCGGAAGAAAATATCTGGCTGGTTTCCAGCGCCATGGTGCCGATGTTCGCGGTGAGGGTGATGTTCGGCAGCCGGTTTGCCACGGCGATGCCAATCTGGGCGCTGGCAGCGTGCAAATTCTCCTCGGCCTGACGCACGTCCGGGCGTTGCTCGACGAGTTGCGAAGGCAAGCTCACCGGCAGCTCCTGCGGCAGTTGCAGGCTCGACAATTCAAACTTTTCAGGCAAGTCCTGGCTGGGGAAACCACCGGACAACACAGCCAGCAGATCACGCTGTTGCGCCAGTTGTTTGAGCAGCGGCGGCAGGCTGGCGGCGACTTGAGCCAGTTGCGATTCCTGTGTGGCGAGATCGAGCCGGCTAGCGTAGCCTTTCGCGAATTGGGCGCGCAGGATTTGCACCATGTTGGAATTGATGGCGATAAGTTGGCGCGTAGCGTCAATCTGCGCCCGCAACGACGCCTCCTGGATCGCCGCGGCCGCCACGTTTGCACTCAACGTGATGTGCGTCGCCACCAACGCGAAGCGCGCCTGCTGTTCCTGCGCCTTGAAAGATTCAACGGTTCGCCGATTCAGGCCGAAGACATCCGGCACGTAGGAAACGCTGACCTGCGGCGTGTAGAGGTCGAAGTAAAACTCGTTGGCGTTGGGAATGGGCGCGAGTTCTTCGGACGTCTTTTGCCGGCTCGCGGAAAAACCGGCGGCGGCACTGGGCCAAAAGGTGCCTTTCTGCGCCAGCAGATTTTCGCGGGCCACCGCCAGGGCTGCCTGCGCTGCCCGGAGGCTGGGGTTGTTGGTGAGCGAGCGCTCGATCAAATCGTTGAGCGGTTTCGAGTGAAACAACTTCCACCACTCGCCGGGAATATCGAGTCCCTCAACAAAGCGTTGCGCTTCGCCACTGCCGATGTTGGTAACGCTGGTCGTGGTTGAAAACGGAGTGGAGGTGTAGCCGCTGACCGGCGGGGCAGCGGGCTTTTTGAAATTCGGCCCCACCGCGCAGCCGGCCAACAGTATGATCAACATCCAACATCCAACATCCAACATGCAACGCCCAAGACGGCGTTCGGCCATCCATTGGATGTTCGATGTTCGGTGTTGAATGTTGGATGTTGGTGTCTTCATGGCTTGCGCTTCATTCCGGTGCCGCTGACCGCCGCCGTGTTTTTCGCGGGGTTCACCGCTCCGGCGATGGACGGCGCGGCTTTCATGGGATTGGCCGGCCCGCCGATGATGGCCGCGCCCGAAACGGGGTTGAGCATGTTCTTGGATGATGACTTTGTCTGTCCCGAAGGGACGGAATGAGAATAGCCCGGCGTTTCAGCGCCGGGAACGGTGCGGCCCATCGGCATGTCCCGCGGGGACGGCCGAACCGGGGTGATGTTTTGAGTCGTCCCTTTCGGGACTGGATCGTGGTCGGCTGTTGACCCGGCGTTGAAACGCCGGGCTATTTCCGGCTGCCCCGGCGTGGCAGCGGCACTCGCCTTTGGCGGATCGGCATAACTGACTCCGGGCATCAACATTGCACAGCCAATCATCGTAAAAAGGAAATGCGTTTTCATTTTGATTCCTCCTTTGGCACCGATTCATCTTCGCGGCCTAAGAAAACCATTTTGAGCGCCGGCACGACGAGGAGCAGCATGAATGAGCCAATCAACATGCCGCCCACCACCACGGTGGCGAGCGGACGCTGCACCTCGCTGCCGATGCCTCTCGAAATCGCCGCGGGAAGGAGACCGATGCCGGCGGAGAGACTCATCATCAGCAACGGCCGCATCAGAGTGGATGCGGTGTGGAACATGGCCTCCGTCGGTGTGCCGCCGCGGAGTCTGGCCTGGTTGTAATAGGTGATGAACAGAATGCCAATCATGACCGACACGCCAAACAACGAAACGAAGCCGATGGCGGCAGAGATGCTGAAATTGAGACCGGAGAAATAGAGCGCCAGCACGCCGCCGGCGGCCGTAAAGGGAATCCCGGTCAGCGTCAGAAGGCACTCCCGCATTGAATTGAACAAGCTGTAAAGCAATCCCAGGATGAGCACCAGGCTGACCGGCACAATAATTTCCAAGCGCTCCTTGGCCGCCAGAAGTTCTCCGAACTCGCCGGACCAGACGAGGTGATAGCCGCTCGGAAGTTTTACATTTTCCGCGATGCGCTTTTGCGCTTCGGCCACGCTGCTCCCGAGGTCGCGCCCGCGCACGCTGAACTTGACCGGGATAAACCGTTCGCCGTTTTCGTGATAAATCCAGGACGCGCCGGTGTCCAGGGTGATGGTCGCCAGTTCTTCCAAGGGAATGTAGGCGTTGGCGCCGCTACTGGTCTGATAGGCGACCATGATGTTGCGAATTTTTTCAATGCTGTCCCGGTATTCGGGCGGATAACGGACGGCCAGGCTGAACTGGCGATCTCCCTCCAAGACCGTGGTGGCCACCGTCCCACCGAGCGCCGCCTGGACGACCGAGTTCACATCGCCGGAATTGAGGCCGTAGCGCGCGGCCCTGGCACGGTCCACCTGGATGTTCAGGTTCGGCTGTCCCAGAACCGGAAAAGTGCCGAGGTCGGTAATGCCGCGAACCAGGCTCATCTGGTCCTGGACCTGCCCGGCCAGCTTCGTCAAGGTCTCCAGATTGGGGCCGGCGATTTTGACCGAATTGGCGCCTTTGACGCCAGAGATTGCCTCCTCGATGTTGTCCTGAATATATTGCGAGAAGTTGAAATTGATTCCGGGTAATTCGCTCTCGAACTCCGCCAGGGCCTGGTCGATCAGTTTCGCCTTGGTCATTCCCTTTGGCCATTGGGCATACGGTTTGAGCGGCACGAAAAGTTCCACGTTGGAAAATGGCGAAGCGTCACTGCCGTCGTCAGGCCGGCCATGCTGGGAAATGACGGTAATGACCTCCGGGTATTTCTGGAGAATCAGCCGCATTTTTCGGGTGGCGGCTTCGCCGTCCTGCAGCGAGGTCGTCATCGGCAGTTCGGCGCGAATCCAAAGATTGCCCTCGTCGAGTGCCGGGAGAAACTCGCTGCCGAGCCGTGATCCGAAGAACGCCGCCACGGCAAGAAAGATAACGCCGATGCCAAAAGTGAGGGCGCGGTGAGCCAGCGCAAAACGCAGCGTGGGATGATACAGGCGGTGCAGCCCCTGGACGATGATGGTCTCGGATTCCTTCACCTGCGCCGGGAGCAGCAAGGACGCCAGCACCGGCGTGACGGTGAAGGTCGCGATCAATGCCCCGGTCAGCGCGTAAGCGTAGGTGCGCGCCATCGGGCCGAAGATTGCTCCTTCGACTCCCTGCATGGTGAAGAGAGGCACGAAAGCGGCCACAATGATCAATACCGAGAAAAACACCGCTTTATTAATTTGCATCGCGCTGATCAGAATCAGCCGCAAACGATCCGTCCATCCGTGGATCGCCTCGGCATGATGCGCAACTCTCGTCGGGTCCGTTCCCCACCAGCCCTCGGCAAGACGTTGAAGCAGTCCCTGCCTTTCTTCCGGGGACCTTTGGAAATTCCGGAAAATATTCTCCACGAGGATCACCGCGGAATCCACGATGATGCCGAAATCCACTGCGCCGAGTGAGAGCAGGTTCGCGCTTTCGCCTCGAATCACCAGAAGAATGATGGCAAAAACCAGCGCGAAAGGAATGTTCAATCCGACGATGAGGGCGCTCCGAAGATTGCCGAGAAAAATCCATTGAATCAGGAAAATCAGCAGGCATCCGAAAATCAGATTGTGCAGAACGGTGTGGGTGGTAACCGCGATCAGCGAGCCGCGATCATAAAAGGGCACAACCTTGACGCCCGCCGGCAGGCTGCCGTCGTGGTTCATCCTGGCAATTTCGTCCTCGATTGCCGGCAGCACCTTGTCGGTTTGGTAGATGCGGCCCATCACCACGATCCCGAACACGATGTCGTCATCCTGGTCATGACCGGCAATGCCGAGCCTCGGCACGTAGCCCACATCTACCTTCGCGACATCCTTCACTAGCACCGGAATGCCGTTCTGCTGGCTCAAGACCACGTTTTCAATATCATTGACCTTGTAACCTTGGGTCAGATCATCGCTGCCACCGTCATCAATCAAACCGATACCGCGGATGTTGATGGACTGCTGGCCGATGCGGACTTCGCGTCCGCCCACGTTGTTGTTCGCGTTGCCCAGCGCGGTCAGGATTTGCGGCACCGTGACGTTGTAGGCTTCGAGTTTGTGCGGGTCCGCCTCGACCTGGAATTGCTTGGTTGGGCCGCCCCAACTGTTGACCTGCACGACGCCGTGAACTTGCAGGAGCCGGCGCTGCACGATCCAATCCTGAACCGTGCGCAGATTGGTCAGCCCGAAATGCTTCGGCCCGACCACCTGATAACGAAGAATCTCTCCCGTCCCGCTGTTCTGTTGGACACCGGGGACCACGCCACCCGGAAGGCTGACGTTTTGTTGCAGCGCGATCGCCGTCTGGCTGTAGGCAAAGTCATAGTTCACACCATAGTTGAAGACGACGCGGACAAAGGACAGGCCATAAAACGAAGTGGATCGAATGACTTGGATGCCGGGCACCGTGTAGAGTCCGTTCTCAATGGGAATCGTGTAGTAACGTTCCATCTCCGCGGCCGACAGGCCCGCTGCTTGGGCGGTGATTTCGAGGACGACCGGCGAGGGGTTCGGATACGCCTCAATGTTGAGCTTTTGAAACGCGACGAACCCGGCGCCGGCAAACAGCAGCAAGCCAAACACGACTATCGCGCGGCGGGTGAGGCAGAAGGCGATGATGGCGTTAAGCATTTTTCGAGGTGACACGTGACAAGTGACGTGTGACATGAAATCTTGTCACCCGTCACCCGTCACTTGTCACGTTAATCACTCGGCGGCGCTTGTAGCATGTTGTCCAGGAAGATTGCACCGTCCGTCACGACCAGTTCTCCGCGCTGCAAACCTTTAAGAATTTCAACCTGTCCATCCTCCCGCATTCCCGTCTGGATGATTCTTTGCACGAAGCGGCGACGGTCGGTTGTCACCCAGGCCGTCATCCTGCCATCGCCTTCGCGCACCACGCCGTTGACCGGTATGGCGGTCGCCTCAACCGGGTCCTGGATGCGAATGACGAAGTTGGCGAGCATTCCAGCACGCAGTTCGTCCTTGGGATCGTCAACCTCGCAACGAACCGCCACCCGATGCGTATTGGGGTCAATCGTCGAATAGATTTTGGAAATTTTGCCTTCAAACACGCGATCCGGGCAGGCCGTCACCTTGACTTGAACCGACTGTCCCACTTGGATCAGAGGGCTGTCGCTTTCAACGACATTTGCCACCGCCCATTTGCGCACGACCGGTGCGGAACCAATTTTGCCGGCGGCGATCATCTGATCAATGTCAGCATCGGTCTCGCCGAGGGCGCGGACCGCATCCCGTGCGGCCTTGAGCGCGGCGGCGGCGGTTTGTTCGTCCGAAGTCGCCTGTTCCAGTTCCCGCTCGGAGACGCCGTTTGTTGCATAAAGGTCCTCGGCGCGTTGCAGTTCTTTGCTCGTCAGAGCAAAGGTTGCCGCAGCACCAATCAAAGTGGATTCGGCCTGGATGGTTGACGGGTCCTCGTCGAAGCTGATGTTTCCTACCGCCTCTTTCTCAACCGGGAACAGAGCAGTTCCGACCGATCCGATCGTAATGGCATTCAGTTGGCCCGGGGCCAAATCCACAGTGGCTTCGGTTTGAGGAGCGTTGGAAGTCGAAACCGTGCCCGGCGGCAGGCTCGGGTTCGCAGACTGGCCAGACCCGGATTTCAATAGGAAGGTTGCGAATACAATCACGGTAACGGTGGCAACCACTGCCACAGCCCTCCGGTCAAGTTGGACGGATTTTTTCATTGTAAATTAAAGCGATTCAGGCCTCGTGCCACTTTCACGGTCGCCAATGCTGGCCGTGGGCACCGACGTCGTGGGGTTCGGATATTCTTTGGCGACGCTGAGTTGCGCCTGCGCCGCATCAATTCCGCTTTTCGCCGCGGGCAAATCCCAATTTCTTTGGAAGGAAATTTTTTTGGCACCCGCCAGTGAAAGGACCACTGGCCCGCCGGTCACGGCATTGGTCGCCGTTGCCTCGTCGGCGACAAGGAGCAGCGGCATCAAACCGCAATAAATTGCGGCCGGCAGACAAAGCAGGAATGTCCGGCTGAAATGAATTTGTTTCACCACCCTCAATAAACCTCAAACGGACTGCGGCTCATATCAGGCGCGGGATAATTCTCGTATAGGGTATTGCCCTACATGCAAGGCCGTCAGCCGGCGGGATAATTTTCCTGCCAGCGAACGGCCTCGCGGAGAAGCTCGGCGGCGTTGGTCAGCTTGAGTTTTTCCTTGATGTGCGCGCAGTGGGCTTGAACGGTTTTCATGCTCACCTTCATCATTTCGGCGACCTGGCGCGTTTCGTAGCCCTTGCCCAGCAGTTGAAACACTTCGAGTTCACGGTCGCTCAATTGTTCAATCAGCGAGCCGCCGGTCGGCAGCCGGCCGTCCACAAATTTCTCCGCAAACACCGCCGCCAGACTTTCGCTCATGTAAATTTTACCAGCCAGCACCTGACGAATCACCGTGATTACCTTCTTGGCGGTCTCGGATTTCATGATGTAACCGCGCGCCCCGGCCCGCAGGGCGCGCTCGGCGTAAAGCCGCTCGTCGTGCATCGAGAGAACAATGATGACGATGCCGGGCTGCAGCCGTTTGATGTTTTTAATCAACTCGATTCCCGAACCCTGCTTGAGCGAAATGTCCACGATGGCCACGTCGGGCCTGGCAGCGGATATTTCCTGCAACGCATGGGGCGCGTCTTCAGATTCACCGCAAACGACGAGGTCGGGTTGTTGGTGAATCAAGTTGGTCAGCCATTCGCGCACCAGCGGATGATCGTCCACAAGAAAGACTTTTACTTTCGGTTTATTCACGGCGGAGTTTTTCGGAATCGGGTTTGGCGCGCAGTTCGCAAGTGACCAGCGTGCCGCCCGCCTCTTCGCGGCGTGCGTTGAACGTGCCACCAATCATGCCGGAGCGAAACGCCATGATCCGCAAGCCCATGCCACGGTTCTTCGGCGGCGGTTCGGGCAGGCCGACGCCGTCGTCTTTCACGGACAACACGGTGGCTTCTTCGCTGGCATCAAGACGGATTAAAATGTTTGTGGCCTTGCCGTGTTTAATAGCGTTGCCGACCGCTTCCTGGGCAATCCGAAACAGATGTCCCGCGGTGGCGGCGTCATGGATGAGCACGGGCAGGTCGCATTCAAAGCGGCAGGAGACTTTGAACAGTTCGCTGCTGTTGGCGGCATATTCCTCCAGTGCCAGCATCAAACCATCGGCTTCCATGTCCACCGGATGCAAACCTTTGGCCAGCTTGCGAGAGAGGTTGATGCCTTCTTCCACCAACTCGACCACTTTATTGGCTTCGCTCGCTTCCGGCAGGTTGCGAGCCGCCAATTTTTCCTCAAGCACCTGCACCGCCAACGTCGTGCCGGTCAGATGCTGGCACAAACTGTCGTGCAAGTCTTGGCCGATGCGGCGCTGCTCGCGTTCACTGATTTCGAGTAATTCGCGTTCCAGCCGTTCACGCTCGGCCATTTCTTCCTTCAAAGCCGCCGTGCGCTGCTGGACGCGCGCTTCGAGTTCCCGCTGGAGCGAGCGCAAAACAGTCAGCAGCCAGACCACGACGAGATAAAACGCGATGGCGATGACGGCATTCCACGCCGGCACGAGCGGGCTTGAAAAATGGGCGCCTCTCGCCAGGTCGCCGCCTAGCGACACCACGACGCTTAAAATTGAAACAAAAATGGCAAAGCCCCGGCCGAGAAACCACGCAGCCAGCCCGATGGCCAGCAGATAAAAAACCGAAAAGGAAGTCTCGAAACCGGTGAGGTAATCCACCGTCCCGATGACCGCCACAATCAGCAACGCCGTTGTAATGAAGACGGTGCGCGAGCGTTGTTCCAGTTGTTTAACAAATGGCAACATGGATGACCCTGCGGTTACCCGCATGCGTTGCATAAACATCAGACGTTTCGCAAAGTGTCAAACGCAATGTTGGTAAAAGTCGTTTTGGGAATTGAGAAATCCAGCCACTGTCTTTATTCGCACTCTGCGGCGTGGCCGCGACGCGGTTCTCCGCCGGGTCCGTTGATTCCCGGTGTTGGCGTTAAAAGTTTGATTTCCGGGAGCAATCGTTTTTAATGCCGCGGCTTAGTTTTTGCAATGAACATCCACGAGTATCAGGCCAAAAAGTTGCTCGCTCAATACGGCGTCGCCGTCCCGCTCGAAATCCCCGCCCAATCTCTCGACGAGGTCCGTGCGGCGGCGGAGAAAATCGTCGCCAGTGGGAGCGCAAAAATCGTCATCAAATCTCAAATCCACGCGGGCGGACGCGGCAAGGGCAGCTTCACAAGCGGATTTCAAGGCGGCGTGAAAGCGGCATCAACAGTGGACGAAGCCGTTGCCTTCGCCGAGAAAATGCTCGGAAATGTGCTCGTCACCAAACAAACCGGCCCGGACGGTCGCCGCGTGCAGACGTTGCTCGTTGCCAGCGGCGCAAAAATCAGAAAAGAATTTTATCTGGCCGTGCTGCTCGACCGCGCCGTCGGCCGTCCGCTCGTCATGGCCAGCACCGAAGGCGGCATGGACATTGAGGAGGTCGCCGCCAAAACGCCGGAGAAAATTTTCAAGGAATGGATTGATCCCGCCGTCGGCATCATGCCGTTTCAAGCGCGCAAAACCGCCGCCGCGCTCGGACTCAAGGGCGATTTGTTCAACGCCGCAGCGAAGTTTGTCACCGGCGTTTTCAAAACCTGGTGGGAATGCGATGCGTGGCTCGTTGAAATCAACCCGCTTTGCGCGGTTGAATTGCCGGAGGGCAAGGAATCCGTCGTGGCGCTGGACGCGAAAATTTCGCTCGATGACAACGGGCTTTACCGCCACCCGGACATTCAGGCGATGCGCGATTTGAACGAGGAAGCGCCGCTGGAAATCGAGGCCAGCAAGTTCAACCTGAATTACATCAAGTTGGATGGCAACATTGCCTGCCTCGTCAACGGCGCGGGACTGGCGATGGCGACGATGGACATCATCCAGCATTTCGGCGGCAGCCCGGCGAACTTCCTCGACGTGGGCGGCGGCGCGAGCCAGGAACAGGTGGCGGCGGCGTTCAAAATCATCCTGCAGGACCCGAATGTGAAGGGCATTCTGGTGAACATTTTCGGCGGGATCATGGATTGCAACGTCATCGCCACCGGCATCGTCGCGGCGGTGAAGGAAACGCATTTGAAAATTCCGCTGGTCGTCCGGCTGGAAGGCAACAACGTCGTCGCCGGCAGGAAGACGCTGGCCGAGTCCGGCTTGAAACTCATTACTGCCGATTCGATGGCCGACGCGGCGCAGAAAGTGGTAAAGGCCGTTGGAAAATAATCCCCTGATTATGCTCAAAGTCACTGAAATTGCATTCAGTTGTTATCCGGTTACCGACATGGCGCGGGCACGAAAGTTTTACGAAGGCGTGCTAGGCTTGAAACCCACGATGGCATTCGGCGAACCCGGCGCAATGCAATGGACGGAATACGACCTCGCCAGCAGCACACTCTCGCTCGGCTGCGGCGCGCCGGATTGGACGCCGTGCGCAGACGGCTGCTCCGTTGCACTGGAAGTGGAGGATTTTGACGCCGCCATCGCGCATTTGCGGATGAGCAAGGTGAAGTTCCGCATGGAACCGATTCCCACTCCCGTCTGCCGCATGGCGATGATTTCCGATCCCGATGGCAACACGATTTGCATTCACAAGCGGAAGAAATGAACGTGAAAGAAGAACAACCGCGCAGTTCCTCAGCCGTAGAATTGGATACTTCCTCTCAATTCCGCGAACAAAGCAAGCTTGCCGGCCAATTGCTATCAAACATCAAACAGCAATTGCCAAAACTGGGGGAGTTGCTGGCCCAGGTGGAAGGCCACTGGGGAATTGAGGACGGCTTTTATCGCTTTTATCATCAATCCTTCAAGGTCTATCAGGTTCAGCAGGCAACGGAGGAAATCTGTCAAGCCCTGCAAAAGCTGTTGCCGAATCACCCCATGAATCAATGGTTTTGCAGAATTATCGCCGACGGCACAGAAAGCGAATTTGAAATGTCGCACAATCGGGACTGGCTTCATCATACCCGACCGATCCTTGAAGCTTTTTTTCATGCACACTTCTTTTTGAAAATGGCGGTCAAGTATGGCCGGGAATTGCAGCGCACGCCCGATTGTCTGCCTAGCGGCTGGGCGACTGTTCTATATTTATTCAATTTGAGATAAGTTCGATCAAACAAAACAACTCTTTTGAAATCGTAAATCGCAAATCCGAAATCGCAAATTTCCCTATGTCCATTCTCGTTAAACCCGACACCAAAGTCCTCGTCCAGGGCATCACCGGCAGCTTCGGCGCAAAGCACGCGCGGCTCTCGATTGATTACGGCACGCAAATTGTCGCCGGGGTCACGCCAGGTAAGGGAGGCCAGGTTTTCGAACACGGCGGAAAGAAAGTTCCCGTTTTCGACACCGTAGCCGAAGCGGTGAAACAGACCGGTGCAACGGCCTCCGCGATTTTTGTCCCGGCGGCCTTCGCGGCGGATGCCATTCTCGAAGGCGCGGATGCCGGACTGGAAGTGGTCGTGTGCATCACCGAAGGCATTCCGGCACGCGACATGATCCGCGTGAAGCGCGCGATGGAAGGAAGCAAGACGCGGCTTATCGGTCCGAATTGTCCCGGCATCGTCACGCCCGGCGAAGGCAAGGATTCGCACGGTGGCTGCCGCATCGGCATTGCGCCGGGTTACATCCACAAAAAGGGCCACGTCGGCGTCGTCTCGCGCAGCGGCACGCTCACTTACGAGGCGGTCTGGCAATTGACCTGCCGCGGTGCCGGGCAATCCACCTGCATTGGCATCGGCGGTGATCCGGTGCCCGGCATGTCGCATCTCGACGTCATCAAACTGTTCAACGACGACCCGGACACGCAAGGCATCATCATCATCGGTGAAATCGGCGGCTCGGCTGAAGAGGAAGCCGCCGGGTGGATCAAAAAGAACTGCCAAAAACCCGTGGCGGGTTTCATCGCGGGCGCGACGGCGCCGCCCGGGCGTCGCATGGGCCACGCGGGCGCCATCATCAGTGGTGGCAAAGGCACGGCGGCGGCGAAAATCGCGGCCTTCAAGGACGCCGGCATTGGTGTGGCATCCACGCCCTCGGAAATTGCCGACACGCTTTTGAAAATGATGTGAACGTCGTTGAATCGTGAAGGGTTGAATCTTTAAATCGGTTCAACGAACCACGGTTTAGCCGTTCGACGATTTTGTGGGTTACGTTGACCTCATCCTGAACCTTGCGGGCTTGCTGCTGTGGCTCAACTGGCGTGCGCTGCGCTTCGATCCGCTCGGCAAACGGACGCCCGCGACGTTGATTGGCACGTTGCGGCGCGTCGAGCCGCCGCGCTTGCGGCATTGGCACCTGCTGGCGGCCATCGGCGGGCTGCTGCTGGTGCGCGCGGGGTTTTACTGGCAGATCGGCCCGGTGTCCAAACCGGTCTGGGCGGGAACGCTGGACCTGGGCGTCATCGCCCCCTCGTTTCTGAGCAATTCATTTGGCCGCATGTGCCTGTTTTCCATTTGCAGCTTCGGTCGGGTGCTCGGGCTGGTTTATTTGTGGTTGTTGCTGCTCTCGATTCTGGCCGGGCCGGAGCCGGTTCACGGGCTGGTGCGCATGCAACTGGGCGCGGTGGATCGCTGGCCGCAGCGTGTGAAATTATTTTTGCCGCTCGTGGCCACGGCGCTGTTGTGGTGGCTCGTGAGCTGGTTGTTGGGGTGGTGCGCGATAATTCCCAAACCGATTTCAATGGCGCAACGGATTGAGCAGTCGCTGCTCATCGGCCTGGGCAGCTACCTGGTCTGGAAATATGTCGTGGGCGCGCTGCTGGCGTTGCACCTGCTGAACAGCTACGTCTATTTTGGCAAACATCCGTTTTGGAATTATGTGAACGCGACGGCACAGACGTTGTTGCAGCCGCTGCGCCGCGTGCCGCTGCGCGCCGGCAAGGCGGATTTTGCGCCGATCGTGGGCATCACGCTGGTGTTTTTGCTGGCCGGGCTGGCCGAACGCGGGCTGATTTTTATCTACGAACGGCTCCCGTTCTGAAAATGATCCACCGGCCTCGTCTTGGGCAGTTTGACGGTGACGATTGCGCCCGCGCCCTTTTCACCGGCAATGAAAAGCGAGCCGCCGTGCAATTCAACCAGCCGTTTGGCGATGGCCAATCCCAGACCCAATCCCTGCTGGTCCTGCATTTTCCGGTCGAACTGCACATAAGCACCGATGCGTCGGATTTGTTCGGTGGAAAAACCGCAACCGCGGTCGCTGACGGAAAGGACGAGGTTGTTGAATTCTTCGCCCAGCTTGACGTGCACTGGCGAGCCGGATTCGGAAAACTTGAAGGCGTTCTGCACCAGTTCACTCACGACCTTGCTGAAATACTCTTCCGACATCGGCGCAGAAAGGTCGGCCGTCTCCACACTTAAATCATCCGGACGCCCCACCTGCGCGGCCTGTGCGATGGAAAGTTCCGTGATGAGGGGGGCGGTGTGCTCCATTTTGCCAATGCGCAGAGCGCTGACATTTTTCGGGTCGGCGGCAATCAGCTCGAGTTGCGCGTAAATCAGAAAATTTTCAATCAGCCGTTCGAGTCGCTGGCCGGACTTGTGGATTTCCTGTCCCATTTCGGCAATCTCGCCCGGTTTAAGGGTGGCGGCGGAGGTGGCCAGGAGTTCGGCGTTGGAAATAATGCCGTTGAGCGGTGTGCGCATTTCATGCGGCATGATGAGGCTGATGTTGTCGCGCAGGCTGGCCAGCTTGCGTTCGGCTTCGTCGCGCACGGTCTGCGCCTTTTTGAGGCGCGCATCCACGGCGGCGTAAAGCCCGTCGGTGGTGAACGGTTTCGGCAGGTAATCGTCGGCACCCAGTTCCATGCCGTGCCGCATCCCGACATTATCGGCGAGGCCGGTCATCAAAATGAACGGAATGGCGGCGGTGGGCGCTTCGTTGCGGAGCGAGGTCAGGGTCAGATAACCGTCCACCTTTTCCATGTTGACGTCACAAAGGATGAGATCGGGCAATTCCTTGCGGGCGATTTCAATGCCCTCGGCGCCGTTGGCGGCTTCGACAACCGTGAAACCCTTCTGCTTCAGCGCCAGATTCATCATCTCGCGCAACCATTCCTCATCGTCTATGACCAGGATTTTTTTCATCTAATAGTGCGCTCCGAAGGAGCAGAAACCGTGCCCGCCAAACGGGTTAGCCCTGCTTCCGGCCTTTGTAAGTATTGACAGTGGAACTACTTCCGCTCGTCGATTGGCACGTAGTGGCTGAGCGGGCGACCGGTGTAAATCTGGCGCGGCCGATAAATCCGGCTCTTCGTCTCCTCCATGATTTCCTTGTAATTCGCAATCCAGCCGGGCATCCGGCCAATTCCAAAAATGACCGGAAACATTTCCATCGGCAGGCCGATCGCCCGCATGATGATGCCGCTGTAAAAGTCCACGTTCGGATACAATTTGCGTTCTACAAAATAGGAATCCCGCAACGCTGCTTCCTCCAGACGTTTGGCGATATCCAACAACGGGTCAGTGATATGCAAAACCTTGAACAGATCGTCGCAAGCCCTCTTTATGATCTTCGCGCGCGGGTCGTAATTCTTGTACACCCGATGGCCGAAGCCCATGAGCTTTTTGCTGCTGTCCTTGTCCTTGGCCGCCTGAATGAATTTTGAGCCGTCATCGCCGACGCGTTGAATCTGCTCCAGCATTTCAATCACCGCCTGGTTCGCGCCGCCGTGCAACGGCCCCCACAGCGCGCACACGCCGGCGGCCGCGCTGGCAAACAAATTGGCCTGGCTTGACGCCACCATGCGCACGGTGGACGTGGAACAGTTTTGTTCGTGGTCGGCGTGCAGCAGGAAAATCAAATCCAGCGCCCGCACCACCTCCGGCTTCAACTCGTAGTCCTCATACGGCGTCGAGAACAGCATGTGCAGGAAATTGGCGGTGTATTTGTAGGCCTTCTTGGGATAAATCAGCGGCAGCCCAAGCGATTTGCGATACGAATACGCCGCAATCGTGCGCACCTGCGAGATCAACCGCGCCGCGTAAATGTCAAATTCCTTAGCCTTGCCCCAGTGCCAGCGCATGAGGCCTTCATCGAAGCAACTGGCCGCGTTGATCATTGCCGAGAGAATCGCCATCGGATGCGCGCCCGCGGGAAAGCCCTGGAAATGAAACTTCATGTCCTCGTGGAGAAACTGGTTCTCCGTCAGCAAATCGGAAAAGCGCCGCAGTTGCGCGCGGTTCGGCAACTCGCCGTAAATCACGAGGAAAGCGGTCTCGATAAACGTGGACTTCTCCGCCAGCTCTTCGATCGGAATGCCGCGATAACGCAAAATCCCCTTCTCGCCGTCTATAAACGTGATTTGGCTGACGCATGAACCCGTGTTGCCGTAGCCCTCGTCGAGCGTGATATAACCGGTGTTTGCGCGCAGCGACGAAACGTCCACCGCTTTTTCGCCCTCGCTGCCTTCGACAACCGGCAGCGTGTATGTTTTGCCATCCAAATCCAGTTTAGCCTCTTTGCTCATGTGCTCTCCGTTGGTCGCATCGTTGTAATACTCGTTTTTAACAGTTTGCGTGGAAAAACGTTTTTGGCAAGGCGTGAAAGTGGAATTTCCAAAAAAGTCGCCCGCAAAAAATTTTGAGCGGCAGACAGCGAAACGGGGAACGCTTGACATCGCCCGTCGCCTGTCCCCACTTCCATTTCTGCCAGGAACGGCTCGGGCGGATGCCAATATGCTCGTGGATGTTCATTTCAAAAACCAGGCCGAGGCCTTAAGAACGGTTGCGCCCGGAAACCAAAGTTTTAACACCAAAGCCAGGGGATTGAGCGGTGATGGATTGGCTGAGGTCAGTATTCTCCCACCTCAATGGGCCGTTCGCCCTCGATGTCGCGCAACCGTGCCGCCCAGGCATTCAAACCGGCCTGCCGCTGTTCATCCGTCGCGCGGACCGGCGCATAAACGATGGTGGGCGACAGCACGTCCCAGCCGGTAAAGCGCAGTATCCCTCGCTGAATCGGGCGCAGAATGGCGTGAATGTCCCCGTTCCATCCGCCCTTTTCATAGACCGCCTCCGGCCCGCCGGTCGTCAGCGACAGCAGGGCGCGTTTCCCTTTGAACACGCCGTTTTCGTAGAACCGTTCGCCTCCGTAGGTGCGGCCCATGGCAAAGACGCGGTCAGCCCAACCTTTCAGGATGCCCGGCAGGCCGAACCACCAGAGCGGGAACTGCCAGATCATCAGGTCGCACGCCTCCATCTTGCGCAACTCCGCCTCCACGTCGGGCGCAAACCCGCCGACTTCCGTGGCGTGCATCTCCTCGATCTGCTGTTTGAAGAACTCGGAATTCTTGACCGAAATGAAATTGCGCCGGTCCGACACCGGGTCGAACTTCATGGCGTAAAGATCCGAAACCGTCACGACATGGCCGGCGGCGCGCAAGGTGTCCTGCGCCGTGCGGAACAGTGCGCCGTTGAAACTCCGCGGCTCGGCGTGAGCGAAAACGAGAAAAACTTTCATGGCCCAAAGGCTAAATGTTCAAAGCTAAAAGCCAAAGGTGTTTTCAAACCTCCTTGCCGCGTCGTGGTGAAACGAAGACGGACCAACCTTCAACCAACTCTCATCCTTCCTCGACGCGCCGAAATCAGATGAAGGCGGGAGCCTTTCTCTTCCTATGGCCCGGTGTCTTTAGGTTTCGGTTCGTATCGCTGCCGCAAATCGTTGGGAAGTTCGTAAAAAAGGAGTTTGGTCATCGCCATTCCGCCATTATCGAGCGTATAACTGATGATGATTCCGTCCGACACCACCTTTTCCACGTACGCATTACTGTAGATGTCTCCCGTGGCGGTCTTAATTTGAATGGTCGGTAACGCCCGCGCCCGTGG